>VYLX01000017.1_pt1 | contig 38543 bp, 28 predicted proteins | sample 5114181 | NCBI WGS metagenome assembly VYLX01 (sample SAMN12291812, study PRJNA351875) | freshwater metagenome | isolation source: freshwater lake | place: USA: Michigan, Sherman Lake | collected 2011-08-08
CGTCGCCGGCAGCACCACGCTGCAGTCGATGGTCCAGTCCATCGCCGCCGCCGCCGAGGAGCAGTCCGCCGCGGGCGAGCAGATCTCCCGCAGCGTCGAGGCCATCAACGCCGTGACGCGCGAGAGCACCGAGGGCGCCGAGCAGGCCGCCAAGGCCGCAGCGCAGCTCTCGACACAGGCCGAGGTGCTCGGGAAGTACGTGGCCAAGTTCCAGATCTGATCCGCTCCCTGAATGCACAAGGTTACAGAGGCCCGGGACAGCACGTCCTGGGCCTCTTTCATTTGGACAAAGGGCGACTCTCCGCCACATCCATCAGAGGCCAAGGGGCGAGAAGACGCTTCCGAGAGACGAGTTCAAGCCGCCTTCGCGGACGATATCGTCGAGACTCCGCTCTTGGACCGCCTCCACTTCACCCGCATCGGACGTTTGGGTTCCCTTTGTGCTTCGGCACCCGCAGCGTGTTTTCGTCAACGGTACCACCCGCACCAATTTCAGCCTCGCGGCATTGAGCAAGGCCAGGATCGACAAGCCCAGCGCGAGTCTGCCATGCTCCATACGCATTATCCTCGAGTCCATGCTCCGCGGCGTTAACGGGACGCTCGTCGCCGCCGACGATGTCAGCGGTGTGACCGGCGACGACGCCAGGAACCCCGCGCAGGAAGAGATCCCCTTCACGATCGACCACGTCGTCCTTCAAAGCCTCACCGGCGTGCCCTGCGTTGTAGACCTCGCCGCGATGCGGGAAGCCATGAAGGCCCTCGGCGGTGACTTCTCGGCCATCAGCCCATTGGTCCCCCGCGACCTGATCATCGACCTCAGCATCCAGGTCGACGCCTTCGCCATCGGCGAGGGCTGCTGCGAACGACACGTGCTCCTCCTCTTCTGGCATGAGCCGCGAAGGCCGAGTGCGGGCGAGGCCTCGCTCACGCCTGAGACGACACGACCCGGGTTACTTGCCCCATGAGGAACTCGATCGTCACCACCAGGCCGACCTGGGGGCGCATGCCCGCGCACGCATGCATCGGAGCCCGCACCCGCGACGCCTCGTTGTTCGCATCCTGATCGGTAGTCTGAATGAGCAGATCGACATACTCATCGCCGTGAATGGAAGAGTGCTCAACCGCGAGCACTTTCGCACGCACGCTGCCCGTGATCAGTCCGGCCATCATCAACTCCCAATCGCCACACTTCCGATTCGGCATCACTGGTGCCGGTTACCCGACTAGGAATCCCGCGGGCCTAAGCTATTGGCATGAGCGAAGTTCTTCAACAGTATCGCCCAGGCAGCAAGGTCCGCGTCATACAGCAGGTTCCCCGTCAGGATCGTGGCGGGGGTACGCTCGCAACCGAGGTCGTTGGCACCGTTGTCCGGGCCGAGCAGATGAAGACCGGTTCTTGGTACGCCCACGGAAAGAACGACAGACTCTGGCTCGATCGTCTTGTGCTCAAGAAAGCCGATGGCGAAGTAGTCTTCCTCAATCTTGATCAGTACACCAAGGTCGACTTTGTCGACTGAAGTTTCGGAAGTGGGCGATAGGCTTTGAGCACCGAGTCAGTCTCAACCACGCGATGAGCTCGGTGGAGGTGCCCGGGCTGGGGCCGGTTGGCTCCGGGACAAGTGGGGGCGGGCGGGCCAGTCAGTCCGCATCGCACTTGTGAGTCAAGCTCAGGGGCTCGACTGTCCATTCGAGTTGCCACAGCATGCCGCCCGGGCCGCGTTGACCGCGCTTGCCTCGGACTCTGGCGATGGTGTCCCCGCGCCGCCGCCCACTCGTCATCTCATTGACGATGCAAAACCCTGCACTCGGGCCCAAAAAGACAACGGGGCGGGCTGTCGCCGACCCCGTGTCACGTTCAGTCGTTCACGCCGCGGTACGACCGCGAAGTGAGGCCCCGCGACGATTCGGGGGCCGACTCCTGGGTGCCGACGCATGCTGCGTGGGTGGACCGCTCGGGCGAGAGCATGAGCCCTTCAGCCCGGGTCCCGGCACCCCAGAGGTCACTTCTTCTTCTTCGCGGCCTTCTTCTTGGCCTTCTTCTTGGCAGCCTTCTTCGCCATAGGTGCTCCCCGGACTTTGTCCGGTTCAAGGAACTCCTCGGCTGCCGCGCGCTCCGAGCTCGCGACCGAGGAGATGGATCATGCCGACTTTGAGTATCTATCGGACACGGCGCGGGCCGTTCTTGAGACACACAACGGCTTGGAGCGCTCTCCAAGCAGATACACAAGAACGATTTGTGATCGCTTTGTCAAGCCGACGATCAATGTGGATGAGTTTTTTTCACTCGCGTGCGATCGTCGTGACGCTCCCTCGCGCGAGCGCGACACGATCGATCATCGCGCGATGCGCTCCGCAGCGATCATGCGCAGCGAGCGCGACACATCCGCGCTCACTCGCCGCTTCTCAAGTCAATGCGGCAAACGCTCGACATCGCGCTCCATCATGATGGCACCCGGCGCTCGCGCAGACCGTGCCGCGTTCGCGCTCGGTCACACGGCTCGCGCGATCGTCCGTCGCGATGGAGCGGTCGGCGTTGCGCCCGCGCATCAGACATCGAGCGATCCGCGCGCGTGCCGCGGCTGAGCCCTCGAGTGTGATTCCGCCATATGCATCTCCCGAGCAACCGCGGGCGTGTGAGGGCTTCGAGCGGTGTATCTCGTACCGAGCCCGAGGCGGGCCGATACGCGCAGAAATCAGCCAAAATCATGGGCGAATCACAGATGCGGCTGGTTTCTGAGCCGTGCGAGAATTGATTTGAACGCCGGGCCCGATCGTCCTTGCGAAGGATCGATCCGGATGTACCTTAGTCAGTGTCCCAATTCAGGAGATTTCCTATGTCCGCTCACCACCTCGCACTTTCCATCCGTCGCGCATTGCCCCGTGCGTTCCTCAGCGTGCACGCCCTCTTGACCTCGTTGCCCGTCCTGACGATGGTCGTCGCCGGCACCCTTGTCGCGTGTCCGCGCATCGGCGTGACCAGCGCCATGGCGCAGGGAGAAAGCACCTTCCTCTATACCGGCTCTCTGCGGACCACCGCCGGGCCGTACTCCGGCAACGCGGAGTTCCGATTCTCGCTGTTCGACAGCCCCTTCGGCGGCCAACTCGTCGGCACCCCGAGCACGCTGCTGTTCTCCGAGGTCAGCGTCATCGATGGCGTGTTCAACGTCTCGCTGAATTTTGGCACCGCCGCGTTCAACGGCGACGCGCGGTTTTTGCAGATCGACGTCCGCACGCCCCAGAGCGGCACCGAGTTCACCACCCTCTCCCCCCGCTCCCCCATCGGCGCATCCCCCGTCGCGATCTTCGCGCTCCGCAGCGCTTCGAGCACGCCGGGCCCCGTCGGTCCGCCCGGCCCGGCCGGTCCCGACGGGCCTGCGGGAGCACAAGGCCCCGCTGGCGCCTCACCCTTTTCCCTGGTTGGCGGGAACGCGTCCTTTGGTGACGGCGCTCTGCTGCTCGGCGTCACCTCCGCAAGCGTGAACACCCGCCTTCGGCTGGCCCCCGCGCAGCCCTCCGCCGCCGGCAGCACGCTCGTCAGCGAGGGGCCCGGCATCACCACTGGCTCGGGCAGCGCCTTCGCCATCGTCGGCACCACCAGCGCCACCGCCCCGTTTGCCACCTCAGCGGGAGTCCTCGGACAGGCCACCGCCTCCTTCGGCCCGGCGCACGGCGTGCTCGGACGTGTCGCCTCCGCCGCGGGCAACGCCGTGCGTGCAGAGAGCACCGCCACCACCGGCACTGCCATCGCGATGGCCGCCACCGCGTCCAGCAACTCGCTGGGCACCTTCGCCATCTCCGGGCGCAACACCGTCACCGGTGTCAACGGCTCGGCCGGCGGCTACGGCGACCTGTTCACACCGAACTCCGCCGGCGTCAGCCCGCTCCTGACCGGCCCTGTCGGCATCGCCGGATCCACCGCCAACACCACGTTCGGTGCGGGCGTGCTCGGCGTCGCGGAGATCAACGGCTCCTCATCCTCCGCCACGATCGATCGCCCGACTTTCGGCGTCGTCGGCCTCTCCCGTGGCAACGACCGCACCATCGCCGTTGCCGGGTACGACAGCTCTTCCACCGAGTCCATCAACTTCCGTGCCGCGGTCTATGGCGAAACCCGCGCCACACCCGTCAACAGCCCGAACGTCTACGCCGGGTACTTCAAGGGCAAAACCGCCGTCGTCGGCTCGCTGAGCAAGTCCGGCGGCTCGTTCAAGATCGATCACCCGCTCGACCCCGCCAACAAGTACCTCTACCACTCGTTCGTCGAGTCGCCGGACATGCTCAACATCTACAACGGCGTGGTCCGGACCGACGATCGCGGCTTCGCCACCGTCACGCTGCCCTCGTACTTCGAGGCGCTCAACACCGACTACCGCTACCAACTCACCGTGATCGATGAATCCGCCAGCGACGACTTTGTGCAGGCCAAAATCGTGTCCAAGGTCAAGGATCGCCAGTTCATCCTCCGCACCAGCAGCCCCGGCACCGAAGTCTCCTGGCAGGTCACGGGCATCCGCAACGACGCCTGGGCCCGCGCCAACCGCATCGTCCCCGAGGTCGAAAAAGTCGGCTCGTCCAAGGGCACGTACCTGCACCCCGAACTCTTCGGCGCCAGCGTCCCCGTTTCCGACCAGCGCGCCGGCGTCGGCGAGACCGTCACGCCCTGATCGCCGCCCGCATCGCCCCCCGGGCCGAACGTCCGCTCGGATCATCATCGCTCGAAGTACGTCCAACGCCCCGGCATCGATGCCGGGGCTATTTGATGCGCGAAACCTCGACCTTGCCGCCGGCGATGTCCTTGATCGCCAGGCCCATCGCGCTCAGATCGCCGCGGATGGCATCCGAGCGTGCGAAGTCCTTGGCCTTCTTGGCGCTCGCCCGCTCGTGGAGCTTGGCGATCACGCTCGGGTCGGGGCTGAGGCCGTCGAGGAAGACGCCGATGTCGGTCGTCGCGCTGGCCGCACGCTCCAGCGACAGCACGCCCAGCACGCGGTCGATCGCCCGCATGGCCACGGCGTCGCCGGGCGTGGGTGCGGCGATGCCCGCGACGAAGGTGTTGATCACACCCAGCGCCCCGGCGATGTTCAGGTCATCGTGCAGGCAGGCCGCGACTTCGCGCAGCACCGGCGCGTCGATCGCGCCGCCCACCGATCCATCCGCAGACTCCCCCGCCGGTGCCGCGTCAGCGACCTTCCGCCAGCGATCAATCATGCGCTGCGCGTCGCGGACGCCCTGCTCGGTGAAGTCGGCGTTGGTTCGATAGTGCGTGTTGATCAGCGCCAGGCGGATCGCCCCGGCCTGGTGGCCCTTCTCCAGCAGGTCGCGGATGGTGAAGAAGTTGCCCTTGCTCTTGGACATCTTCTGGCCGTTGATGAACAGATGCCGCGGGTGGAACCACATCCGCGCGAACACGGGCGAGCCGCTGGCGCAGCAGGACTGGGCGACCTCGCACTCATGGTGCGGGAAGATGTTGTCCTCGCCGCCGGAGTGCAGGTCGATCGTCCCGTCGGCCCCGGCAAGGCGGTCCGCGGCCATGACGGAGCACTCGATGTGCCAGCCCGGATACCCCTCGCCGTAGGGGCTCTGCCACTTCATGATGTGGCTGGGGTCTTCCTTCCAGAGCAGGAAGTCGGCCGGGTGCTCCTTGCCCGACTGGTGCTCGTCGCTCACGCGCCCGCCCGCGCCGGCTCGCAGATTGTCCAGCGTGTTGCCGCTGAGCAGGCCGTAGGCAGGGAACGACTGCACGCGGAAGTACACCGCGCGCTGTCCCCCGGCACCGGCGACATACGCGTGGCCGCTGTCGATCAGCCGGGCGATCATCGCGAGCATCTGCGCAATCATCTTCGTCGGTCGCGGCATGAGCGTCGGGTCGGTCTGTGCGTCGACCGCCACGCCCAGCCCCAGCGTCCGCGCGTCCTGCAGGAACCGCTGCGCGTAGAACTCCGCGATGGCGTACGGGTCGCGCGGGTCCACCGACGCGCCCGCAGGCAGTTTGCCCGACTTCTTGGCCTCCTCCAACCGACGACCCGCGACCGCCATGCGGTCCTCGCCGTTCTCGCCACCGTCGGCGTCGTCGGTCATGTGCCCGACATCCGTGATGTTCATCACGTGCACAACCCGCCGCCCCGCGGCGCGCTGCGTCGGCGGGCGTGCCTCGTTGTCCAGTTCGCACATGGGCGATTCGATGAACCGGCGCAGCAGGTCCGCCGCCAGGAACGACCGGAAGTTCCCCACGTGCGCGTCGTCGTAGACCGTCGGCCCGCAGGAGTAGAACGTCACGCGTCCGCAATCCGCGGGGCGAAAGGGCTCAACTCGTCGGCTCATCGTGTTGTACAAACGCAGCGGCACCGGATGCTCCATGCGGGAAGTGACGTCCTCTGCAAACAAAAGCGCCGAGGCCCGGGGTGCCCGCCGAGCGATGCTCGGCAAACACGCGGGGCGATCGGCGCAAAGTCGATCGACGGATTGTTGCCCGACTCGTATCGCCGGGCGGGAGAGAGTCGGGGGCGGACCGGCCCGCGGGCTCAGTTGCCCGTCCGGCCCGTCAGCGTGTAGAGGCGGTTCTGGTTGAGGATCGGGACGTTCGTCGCCGCGGCCTGCGTCACCAGACGGTCGTAGTCGCGCTGGATCTGCTGGAGACGGAGGAAGTCCTGGATCTGCCCGATCGGCGCGTCGGTGGGGGGCTCGGGCGGAAGGACCGGACGCGAGCCCAGGATGAGGAAGTCGACATCGCCGGTGAGTTGGTCGCTCAGGCGGCCGCCCCACGCGGAGATCATCGCCCTGATCTCGCCCGCGCCTTCGGGCGTGGTCGTGCCGGTGAGGTTCGGGTCGAAGTTGCCGAAGACCACGAAGGTGTAGACCTTGCTCGGGTCGTACACGGGGTTGGCGATGACGTCGCCCTTGACGATGCCGTGGCCCTTGCGGGGGCGGATGACGCGTGCGGTCGAGCCGTTGTCATCGACGCGGATGACCTCGACGGTGGCCTTGCCCGCGCTGTACTCGCCGGTGGCGGCGGGGCGGATCGCAGAGGCGTTGGAGTAGACCTCGAAGGTCATCCCGACGAACGCCTTCTGGTTCTTGCCCAGGCTCAGGTACACCATCGACGGGTCGATCGAGTCAAGGCCCGCGATGAGCCCATCGACCAGCGCCGCCTCGTCGGCCGGGCGCAGGCCCTGATTGCCCTTGCCGCGGGAGAGCTCGCTGAGCTTGTCCTGAAGGATCTTGTTCTCGTCCTCGAGCTTCTTCTTCTGGTCCATCAGGCGGGCACGCTCGTCATTGGCCTCGGCCCGGATGCGGTCGATCTGGGTCTTCATGTCGCTGGTAGCACCCTCGATCTGCGTGCGGAACGTGTTGGCGTTGGCCCCGAACTGATCGACCTCCTGCTTGGCCTTGCCCAGCGCCGTCGCGGTGCTGGCCGACATCGCGTCCACGCGGTCGCGCAGCTCCTTCATCGAGCTCTCCGCGGCAAGACGAGCGGAGTCCGCTTCCTTCGCCGAGCGGCGGGCCGCGTCCAGCTCCGTCCGCAGTTTGCTCACCACGCTCGCCAGACTCGTGGCGTTGTCGTTGTCCTTGAGGATCGTGTCGATGTTCGACACGAGCGTCGAGAACCGGCCGGTGCCCGAGCCCGTGACCTTCTCGCCGAAGGACCGCGACAGGTCGTTGAGGTGCCCGACCAGGCTCTTGCGGGCCCCGCGGGCTTCCTCGATGAGTTCACGCGTCGCGGGCTGGTTGCGCTCGCTGTCGCGGACGATGTCCGTCGTTTCCGTCTTCAGGCTCGCCAGCGACTGGCGCTCCGTGTTCCGCTGGTTGTACATCACCAGCGTGAGCACGAAGAACGTGATCGTGGTGATCACCAGAACCACCACGGTAACGACCAGGCCGGTCGACGAACTGGAGCGGGCTGCCATGCAATCACCTTTCAGAGCGCCTCGCGGCGCGGACGCGGACCCAGTGCGCCGATATCCGTCGGCGCTGCCAAGACGCTAAGTGTCCCGTCCCCGAGCCCCGGGGTCAAGACGCCCGAAGAGAACCCGACCAGATCGACAACTTTCCCCGGTCACTGGACACCCGCCCGCCCCCGGCCTAAGGGCCAAGCCCCTATCCGCGGCCACGCCAGCCCGGGACACACGCCCCGCCCGCGCGTTCTCCGCTATCGTCAGGCAAGCCCAGCGACCGATCCTGAGTTCTTCATGTCCACCCCGCGACAAACCGACCGTGGCCCAGACCATCCCGACGCCGCCGGGCCGGTGCCCATCGTGCTCGTCGGCGGCGGCGGGCACGCACTGGTCGTCGCCGAGGCCGCGCTGCTTTCCCGCCATCCCGTTGCCGGTTTTCTCGATGACGACCCCGCCGCCCCGCTCTCGGCGATCCTTATCGACCTCCCGCACCCCTTCCCGACCCCCGCGCACCTCGGCGGCCTCGTGGAGTTCGAGCGTCTGGTCGATCGCCACTGGATCATCGCCGTGGGCGACCTGCGCACCCGCCGGAGCATCCTCCGCCAGCTCTCGGCCCGTGCCGGGGTGCTTGGCCTCTCCGATCACCCGGCCAGTCCCGCTCATTCGACCACGCCGCCGAACTCTCCGTCCGGCTCGGCGGCCCCCGGCGCCGCCGCAGAGTCATCCGGAACCCTCGCGGCCGACCTTCTCCCCGCGGGCGCCCCGCTCAGCCACCCGCGCCTGGTGTCCACAAGCAGGATGCCCGAGCCATCGCCCGCATCAACCACCGCCGGCGCCCGTTCGGTGGTCCATCCGTCAGCGTTCATCTCTCCCTCGGCACTGGTCGGCCCGGGCGTGTACATCGGGCCCAGCGCGCTGATCCACGCCCGCGCCCGCATCGGGGCCCACGCGATCATCAACTCCGGCGCGATCATCGAGCACGACTGCGTGGTGGATGAGAACGCGCACGTCGCCCCGGGTGTGGTGCTGGGCGGCGCGGTCCACGTGCACCACGACGCGATGGTCGGCCTCGGCGCGCGGGTTCTGCCCGGCGTGCACATCGGCGCGGGCGCAACAGTGGGGGCCGGCGCGGTGGTCACGGCGTCTGTCCCTCCCGGGCGAACCGTCGTGGGCGTTCCGGCGCACGAGCCCTGACGCCGCGGCACAAAACGACAACCGGCTCATCCAGAGGATGAGCCGGCTGCGACGAACGGGTCAAACGCGGGTGGGTGGGTCGAGACTCAGGCCCGCTGGCAGAACACCCAGTTGGTCCGGGTGGCCGGGTCACGGTACATGTGGATCTTGACGTTGGTGGGCTTCATCTTGAAGTTGAAGGTGTAGGGGAAGGCGAGGTTGAGGTTGTTCGCGGCGACGCCCTTGCGGAACGAGCCGAAGAACAGACCGTTGTTGGTGCAGGGGGCGATCTGCGTGAAGTAGTGACGGCCCTCGAAGTTCGGGACGGGCACGCCGCCCAGATCCGACTGGTAACGGTTGACCATCACGACCTTGCCCGAGTCGTCGATCTTGACGCAGCCGAAGTCGAACGAGTCGATGTCGTTGCGCGAGAGGTTCGCCAGGTTGGCGAAGACCTCCGGCGGGACGAACGAGCCGGGGGTGGTGGGGGCGTTGCGGTTCATCATCCGGTCACGAAGCATTGAAGCGCTGCTCACTGGTTGTCTCCTTGCGTGTTCTGGGTGTTGGCCTTCCACTCGGCCTTGATCACGGGCTTGTCACCGTCGAGCTCGAAGGTGACGGTCTTGGTGGGGTAATGGCTGTCCAGGTGCTGGCTGAGTTCCTGCACCGTCTGGAGGAGCTGGAACGTCGCGGTGCTCCCGGTGGCGGGCAGATTGCCGTAGGTCTGGTACAAATCGTTGAGCTGGGACTCAAGGCTCCGGACCATGTCGACAATGCTCTCGGCATCGGACGCGCCGATCTCCTGCTGGAGCCAGTCGCGCTCCGCATAGAGCGCCTCCAGCTGGTCCTCCATCGTTCCGTTGGTCACTTCATTCATCGCGGGATCCTTTCTGAGAGTGCGTGCTTGACCCGTATCGACGCCCGCCCGACGCACTTCAGGGCCGACGCCGCATCGTGTTTCGTTGGTCCGGTTCAGGCCGCGCGACGGATCGGCTGGGCCAGGAACTCGGTGATGGTCGTGATGTCAGTGGGCGTCAGGAGGCCCTCGACCTCACCCAGGAACATGCTGATCGATGTGCCGCGGAACGCCGACTCCGCATCCGCCACGCCCGTGCGGAAGATGCAGTAGTTCGCCTTGGTGTTCAACGCGATCCACCGGCTCTTGAGTTCGATGTAGTTGATCGCCAGCGTCTCGGCGATCTGCTCATCGTCATCGATCGTCCGAAGGAGATTGCACAGATCGTCGCGCAGCGTCGTGATCCACGTCATCGTCCGCGTGATCATCGCCGGGTCCGCGTCGGGCCAGGTCTCCAGCGCCTCGCGGATCTTGCGTTCGATCTGAGGGTCGTTCAGGGTGGCGATGGCGCGATCGAGCATGAGCAGGTCTCCGCATGGGGGTCGGTCAGTCAGGGTCGGCCGCGTCTCAGTGAGCCGCATCGCCTCCCGGCACCCTTGCATCGGCCGTTCGCCCGCGATGATCAAGTTCCGTGTTGATGACGATTCGTTCATCCACCTTCAGGGGCGTCTCTGTTCTCCATCACAGCCAGCACATCCCGCACAGACCCACCGGCCAGCGCCGCGAACGCCGCGTGCTGCGCTCTGCCGAGCCGCCGTGCACTACCGAGCCGGCCACTTGCAACGCCTGATCACTCTCCCGGTCCCGGCCAGAGCCTCACGCGACCTCTGGGTCGATGTCCGATCGCGCAGTCTCCGCGCGTCGCGACTGCCCGCGAGCCCGTCACGCTGTCCGTCGCGCTCGCCGACCTCTGAAGAACGCAAAACCAACCACCTCGTCAGGGTGACGGCCTCGCCGAAATCGCTTCCGGCGGGTGTTCTTCATCCCATGCCCGCGCCTCCGCGAAGGACGGGCCGTTTCTGTTCGATATGACCAAAGCCCGCAACCCGCTTGATCGGGCTCCGGCCACGCCCCGATCGTCGGCATCGGCCCATCGCAAGACCCGCAGGAGCGCCAGGACGTGAGTTCTCAACCCATCCAGCCCATGCCGCCCGGCCGAAGTCCCACCCTGCCCGCGCGCCCGAGCGATGACCTCCTGCGCGTGCTCGACGAGCAGGCGCGACTGGCTCAAACGCTCCGCGACCTGCTCCGCCAGGTCACCACGACTCCCGCCGACTCCGCGGACCCCGCGCCCGCCGACTCGATCGACTCGACCGACTCTGCCGCGATCCCTTCACCGACGAACGCACCGGCACGGGGCGAACTGGCCGACAGCGCGTGCGCGTGGCTCGATGAACTCCGCTCGCTGCCCCTGGGCCAGGACGCCGGCCCGATCAGCGATCTTGCCGATGTGTCGGCCCGCGCGCTGCGAAAGGCCCTGCAGACCATCGGCGCAGAGGACGACGCGACGATGGCGCTGCTCGATGAGTTGGCCTCGACGATCGACAGCATGATCGGCGAGTTCTGCTCCGCCGGAAGGACCACCGCGCCGGAGCAACTTCTCTCCGAACTCCGCGACATCGTCGCCGACAGCGAGCAGGCCCCTGCGAACATCGCTCCCGGCGCGTTGACGATGCCCGAAGCCGAGACCGAGCCCGAGCCTCAGGCCCTGACGACCTTCAACGAGATCGAGCCGCCGCTCGCCGACACCGATTCACCCGCGGCTCCGACCGCTGAAGACACCCCGTTCAACGCGATCGCCCCGGCGAGCCCCGACGCGAGCGATCAGCAGCCGCCCTGGGCAGCGGATCCTGCACCGGACGCAGCTGCGCCCGAGACCTCGAGCGCGCCCGAAACAGATGTCGCGCCCGAGGCGTTGATTGCCCCCGCGGAGTCCAGTCTCCCGCTCGATGAGTTCGCCGAGCCTTCACTTGAGTCCGCTCTCGAGCCTTCACTCGAGTCCCCACTCGAGCCTGAGCCCTCCTTCTCGTCGTCATCGGACCTCGAGCCCGAGCCCGCGAGCGAGCCAACATCTCAGGTCGCACCTGCGGCAACACCCGAAGCCGTTGCCGATGCGCCGATCCTCGATCAGGCCAGCCCCGATCCCAGCGAAGCACTCTCGGCACTCTCGGCACAACTTGCCGCGCTCGCCGACCGCATCGAACTGCCCGAGTCATCTTCCGAACCCGCGGCCGAGGTGTTCGCGTCGGCGAGCGAGCCCGAGCAGACGATCCCCGCCGAGGACCAGATATCAACGGACACCGATTCGCAGGCGTCGACAGAGACCATCGCCGACGCGAGTTCCGACGACCAGTTCGCATCGGTCGCATCGGCCATGCCGATCGCGCCGGTCGCGTTCGTCGATCCCTCGGTCGATCCGCAACTGACCCTTCCTCACCCGCCGTCGCCGACCACACCGACGACGCCGAACACGCAGATGTTTGCGGCTGCACCGGCGATCGCCGAGCCGGCGTTCGACACGCCGAGCGACTCGGACTTGGTGGCGATCGATGGCCCGAGCCTCGCTGCGCCCGCCGAGCCTGCCGACGCCCCGTTGTCCCTTCAAGCCGAAGTCTCGACGGCATCGGAGATGCTGACCGAGCCGAGCCTTGATGCGTCCGATCTGTCTCCGCCCGAGCCCGAGCCGTCCGCCGCCGACGCCCAAGTGATCGAGCCGACGATTCCCGGCGACATCGAGCCGGACTCAAGTGCCCCGGCCACTGACGACGCGTTCGCTTCCGAGCCCGGCGTGCTCGATCCCATCGCGACAGCCCCGTCCGCCGACGACGCCGCCCTCGTGGACCCTGCCCAGGTTGACCTTGGCGCATTCGAACCCGGTGCGCCTGCACCAGACCAAGGCATGCCCTCGGGCGAGTTGACCCCCGAACAGATGGCCGCCCTCTTGTCCGGCGGGCTCGACCCGACGCCCGGCGACGCGCAGGCCGTGCCCTCGGCTCAGTGGGGCTCGTTCCCGCTGACGCTCGATGCCGCTCGCGTCGAGCAGTTGCAGTTCATGGTGGCCAATGCCAAGGTCCATCTGGAGAACCTCAACGCGGGCCTGGCTCAGGCCGCGGAGTTCAGCACACGGGCCGACGGGTGCCAGTCGCTGCGCGACCTTGCGACCGCCGTTGATCTCATCGCGGAGGCATTCAACTTTGAATGTCTGGGCGTGCTCTCTCGGCTGTATCGCGAAGCGCTCAACGCGCTGCCCACGGTCAGCGATGAGACCCTGCCGGAACTGCTGGCGCGCATCATCGCCATCGCCGGGCTCTTCGAGCAGCACCTGCTCGGCCTGGAAGTGGGCATGGAAATGCGCTGGCAGACGGAGCTGCTGTCGCGGCGCATGGGCCGGCTCTGCTCGAGCCGCTCGCTTGCGGAGAACATCGCGGGCTGGCACAAGGGCGAGGTGACGCGCATCCTCGAGCTCGACGCGGTCAACGAGCCGATCAGCCCCGTTCCGATCGAGGGAGGCCCGAGCGTGGAAGTCGCCCCGGGGTGGTTCTGCCACCCGGTGCTGGCACGCTGGTTCGACCCCGAAGCCGCCGCCGCCGCCGCTGCCGCCGCGGCGAGCGCGGGCGACCAGAAGCAGGCGGAGGGGAACACATCGCTTGTGCGTGTGCCGGGCGCCGTGCTGGACAAACTTCTCGACACGGTCTCGCAACTGGTCCTGAGCAAGAACCGCGTGGTGAGCCTGTCCCGCTCGCTGCGTCAGGACGAGGGTCGCCAGCATCGGATGGAGGAACTCGCCACCACCGCCGACGACCTGACGCAGCTCTGTGCGGATCTGCAGCTGATCATGATGCAGGCCCGGATGCAGCCCGTGGGCAAGCTCTTCGAGCGCTATCCGCGCGTCATCCGTGATGTCGCCAGCGTCGCGGACAAAACGGTCGAACTCAAACTCGAGGGCGGCGCGACGCTCGTCGACAAGCACGTTTTCGAGGGACTGGGCGAGCCGCTGGCCAACCTCCTCCGCGCCGTGGTTCAGGGCTCCATCGAGAAGACCGACGCCCGCGCCGCCCTGAACAAGCCCGCATCCGCCGTGCTCGTCCTTCGGGCCGAGAACCAGGGCTCACAGGTCCTCATCACGCTCACGCACGACGGAACTTCGCCGGACCGTGTGAGCATCCTCCAGAAGGCCGTCGAGAGCGGTGTGCTGACCGAGGATGAGATGGGCACCATCGCGGAGAACGACATCCCCTCGCTGCTCTTCCGCGACGGCGCAGGCGACCCCGCCATGGCCAAGGTCGGGTCGCAGGTCCGCTCCATCGGCGGCACCATCGGCTTCCGCCCGGAGCGCGACGGCCTGAACCAGTTGGTCATCAGCGTGCCCCTGAGCGTCGCGATCATCCCCGCCGTCATGGTTCAGGTCGCCGCGGAGGTCTACGCCGTTCCGCTCCAGAGCGTCGCCGAGATCGTCCGCCTGGCCGATCATCCCGTCCAGACCATCCGCTCGCACTGGGTCATGCGCCTCCGCGAGCGCGTCGTGCCCATGGTCGATATCGCGAGGACCATCGGCCTGCCCTCGAGCCTCTGTGCCGCCAGCGCCGCCAGCACCGCGGGCTCCTCCGCCGTCGCCGCTGCGTCCACATCCAAGCCCCAGACCCTCGTCGGCGACCGCTTCGCCATCGTCGTGCACGCCGGCGAGCAGCAAGCCGCGCTGGTCGTTGATCGCGTCGTCGGGAAGCAGGACGTCGTGATCAAGCAACTCGAGGGACACACGAGCACCTCCAGCACCGCCAAGGACGACGCCGGCTTCTTCAGCGGCGCGACCATCCGCGACGACGGCCGCGTCAGCCTCATCTTCGAGACCGCCCGACTCATCGCCGCCGCGCAGAACGACGCCAGCGAGAACCTCACCTCCATCTCGCAGGCCGAACTTGAGTCCGATGCCGCAACACCCGATATCGCTTCCGCCGTCTGATACCAGCCGGCCCCCGGCCCCGCGCAACCCGATCTCCTCGTCCCGCACACCTTCCAGACCCGCACCGAACATGCCCTCCACATCCTCGACCATCAACCCGCGCCCGGATGACGCCGACCTTCCCGCTCATCTCGCCCCGCGAGACCTGCTCGCCGATGCGTTGGCCGATCGCCCGCTGGGCCAGCCCGCACGCGAGCGGCTGCCCAATGTCCGCGAGGGCTCCATCATCGATCACGTCGGCCAGCCGCCCAAGATCCTCGGCCAAGGCGCCGACCTTCCCCCCGAGAGACTCGCCGATCTCGCACGCTCCGGCGCAACCGTCGACTTCACCTCCGACACCTGGGCACGAGTCGAGCGCTCCGCGCACCTCCTCCGCGCTGCGCACGATCGAGGCACGCCCATCTACGGCCTGACCACCGGCTTCGGCCCGCTGGTCACCTTCTCCGCCGATGAGTGCGTCCGCATGCAGGGCACCGGCCTCATCTCACACCTGGGCGCGGGCTTCGGCGACCTCGCCCCCGCGCTGGTCGTCCGCGCCACGCTCCTGGCTCGCGCTCACACCATCGGCCAGGGACACTCCGGCATCGCCCCCCGCGCCGCACGCGCGTTCCTGGATCTGATCAACTCCGGCCTCTGCCCCGCCGTCCCGGCCGTCGGTTCCGTGGGCGCATCGGGCGATCTGATCCCGCTCGCCCACGTCGCACGCGTCCTCACCGGCGAGGGCACCGTCCTGCTGCAGGGCAGGCGCGTCCCCGCCCGTGAAGCCCTCGAAGGCCACGGACTCTCACCCATCGAACTCTCAGGCCGCGACGCCCTGGCACTGGTCAACGGCACGGCCTTCATGACCGCCTACGCGGCGCTCGCCCTCAACGACGCCGAGCGCCTCATCGCACGCGCCGAGGCCATCACCGGCTGGATCTTCCGTCTCCTCGGCGGCCGCACGCAGGCCCTCGACCCGCGCCTCCACGCCGCCCGCGGCCACCCCGCCCAGGCCTCCAGCGCCGCCAGCATCCGCGAAGAGGCCCTCCGCTTCGGCGACTGCGACGACCCCTCCCGCCCGCTGCAGGATGTCTACTCCCTCCGCTGCGCCCCGCAATTCCTCGGCGCCTGCCGGGACCAACTCGCCCACGCACGCGCCATCATCTCCCGCGAACTCAACGGCATCAACGACAACCCCCTGGTCTGCGACGACAACTCGGGCGACATCCTTCACGGCGGAAACTTCCAGGGACAGCAGATCTCCTTCGCCGCCGACGCCATCAACAGCGCGCTCGTGCAGATCGCCGTCCTGGTCGAACGCCAACTCGACGTCCTGCTCAACCCCGAACTCAACGCCGGCGCTCCCCTCCTGCTCGCCTGGAACCCCGGCGCAACCAGCGGCATGGCCGGCGCTCAGATCACCGCCACCGCCCTCGTCGCCGAGATGCGCCACCACGTCGGCCCCTGCGCCGTCACCAGCATCCCCACCAACGGGCGCAATCAGGACGTCGTCTCCATGGGCACCATGAGCGCCCGGCAGGCCTTCGACCAGTCCCGCCGACTCTCCGGCGTCCTGGCCATCTGCGCCCTGGGCGCGAACCAACTCAACTTCCTCCGCGCCAGCGGCAAGGCCACCGGCCGCACAACCCCCGCGCCGGAGTGGATGCCCCAGGTCGACGGCATCCGCCAGGACCGCGCCCTGTTCGACGACATCGAACGCATCAGCCAGGCGTTCCTTCGTCCGGATCGAGCCTGACCCGTCGTGTTCAGCGATGGTCGCGAGCCCCCCGAGATCTCCCGCTCATCCAGCGGTTTTCCCGAACTCTTCGCACTTTGGGCACCCCGCGAGGCCATCAACCCGCACCCCCTCCCGCCTAGACTCCCGCCCGATTTCGCCGGGTGATCGAGAATGCACGCCAGTCTCGTTCACGTTCGCCCGATTCTTCTGCTTCACCCCGCCGCGTATCGCGGCATGACAGCCAGGACCGACCCATGAAGAAGAGCGCCGCAAAGTCCTCCCCCGCCAAGGCCAAAGCCGCCGACGCCAAGAACCTCCCGGGCAAGGGCAAAAAGGCCCTGATCACCGGCATCACCGGTCAGGACGGCTCATACCTCGCCGAGTTCCTCATCGCCAAGGGCTACGACGTTCACGGCATCATCCGCCGCTCGTCCAGCTTCAACACCGGCCGAATCGATCACATCTACCTCGATCCGCACGTCAAGGGCGGCCGCCTCAAGCTGCACTACGGCGATCTCTGCGACGCCAACAACCTCGCCAAACTCGTCCGCGAAACACAGCCCGATGAGGTCTACAACCTCGGCGCGCAGAGCCACGTCCGCGTGTCGTTCGACATGCCCGTCTACACCGCCGAGACCGTCGCCATGGGCGCTCTCAAACTCCTCGAAGCCGTCCGCGTCTTCCAGACCGAATCCGGCAAGCAGGTCCGCTACTACCAGGCCTCCTCCAGCGAGCAGTACGGCAAGGTCCTCGAAGTCCCCCAGACAGAGAAGACCCCCTTCTATCCCCGCTCCCCCTACGCCTGCGCCAAACTCATGGCCCACTGGGCGACCGTCAACTACCGCGAGTCCTACGGCATGCACGCGTCCTGCGGCATCCTCTTCAACCACGAGTCCCCGCGCCGGGGCGAGACCTTCGTCACCCGCAAGATCACCCGCGCCGTCGGCCGAATCAAGGTCGGCCTTCAGGACAAGATCTTCCTGGGCAACCTCGACTCCAAGCGCGACTGGGGCTTCGCCGGCGACTACGTCAAGATGATGTGGATGATGCTCCAGCAGGAAAAGCCCGACGATTACGTCGTCGCGACAGGCCGCACCATCACCGTTCGCGAGTTCGCCCAGATGGCCTTCGACTACGCCGGCCTCTCGTGGAAGAAGCACGTCGCCTTCGACCCGCGCTATCTCCGTCCCGCCGAGGTCGATCTGCTCCTGGGCGACCCCGCCAAGGCCAAGCGCAAACTGGGCTGGAAGCCCGAGACCACCGTCGAGCAACTCGCCGCCATGATGGTCGAGCACGACATGGACCTCGCGCGCCGCGAGAAGACCCTCCGCGACGCCGGCCACGCCATGCCCGACTTCGCCGGCCACGACCAGTAAGCCGCACGCGTCGTCGACGCGCACGCCAGTTCATCCAGCGCCCGGGGCATCATGCCCCGGGCGTCTGTGTTTTTGCCGCGCAAGGAGTGCCGATCCCGCGACCGCCCCCCTTAATCGTGTGAGATCGCACCTCGTGGGCGAAGGACTGATTTTTCGTTAGCCACGAGTTCTCCGGACGTCGCATTGGTCGTGCCGGCGCTCGGATCAACGTCCGAGCGCCCGGGCCACGCTCACATTCGAGCGCGCACCTGAGCCCACACCCCAGAAAGAGGAACCCATGAAGAACGCACGTCACTGTTCGATGAACCCGCTCACCCTTCTGGCCGTCGCCGGCACGTTCGCCGCGATGACCGCCGGCGCCAGCGCCCAGACCATCCAGCGCGAAAGCACCGGCGGCCTCGGCGAGCAGGGCAATAGCTCCAGCAACTTGGGCAAGCTCTCCCCCGACGCGACCCGCATCCTCTTCCGCACCGCCAGCCAGAACTGGGACGACACCACCTCCGGTCAGGGCGGAAGCCGCATCATCCTCAAGAACCGCTCCACCGGTTCGATCACCCTTCTCAATGGCTACGGCACCGCCAGCCCACCCCTCTCCGGCGTCACCCTCGACCAGGGCACCCCGTCGCAGATCGCCTACGGCGGCGGTACCAAGTACGCCTGGGTCATCGCCAACAACTTCGGCCTGGGTTTCGAGCCCTGCCCCGACAACAACAACCATGCCGACATCTTCAACTCCGGCAACCCCACGCCCTCCTGGTCCCGATTCACCGCCCCGAATCCCTGCGGCACACAGGCCAACGGCTCCAGCGGCAACCCCGCGTTCCATCGCAACGCCGAGTTCATCATCTTCGACTCGTCCTCCACCACCTTCACCTCGGGCGATTCCGCCGTCCGTGACGTCTTCAGCGTCAACCTCTCCGGCACCCGCACCTACTCCAAGAAGTCCGTCACCGGCTCCGTGCTCACAGTGATCACTCCCGGCAACGGCGACTCGTCCAACGGCGTCGCCGGGTCGAACGCGAGCCAGTCCGTCACCGCCTTCGAGTCCGCCGCAACCAACCTCGTCGGGGGCGACACCAACGCCGTCACCGACATCTTCGCTCGCGTTGAGCCCACCGGCATCAGCTTCCCATTCACCGAGCGCCTGAGCGTCTCTTCCGCTGGCGTCCAGGCCAACGCCGCCAGCACAAACGCCGACATCTCCAAGGATGGCCGCTACGTGGTCTTCGAGTCCTTCGCCTCCAACCTGGTCTCAGGCGACACCAACACCCAGAAGGACATCTTCCTCCGCGACCGTCAGACCGACACGACGACGCGCCTGAGCATCGCGATGAACGGGGTACAGGCCAACGGCGCGAGCACCAACCCCGTCATCAGCGACGACGGCACCTGGGTCGCCTTCGCCAGCACCGCCACCAACCTCATCCCCAACGTCACCGCGCCCGCCATCAGCCAGGTCTATCTCTGTCACGTGCCCACCGGCGCGATCCTCGCCGCCAGCTTCAACTACGTCACCAACGCCTTCGCCGGCTTCGCAGCCGCCAATCCCAGCATCGGCTCCGTCAGCACCAACGAGACCGCCGTCACCTTCGAGACCTCCGCAAGCAACCTCGGCGGCACCGACACCAACTCCGCCCCCGACGTCTACTCCTATACCAGACCCAACTTCAACCAGTTCGACGACTGCGGCGCGTCGATCTTCGCCTTCACCGCCGACTCTGGTACCTTTTCCTTCAGCACCTCTGGCGCACTCCCCACCGTCGGCGGCGTCCCCGGTGTCTGCGCCTCCTCCGCCTTCTCCCCCGACATCTACATCCCCTTCGTTGCCCCGTGCACCGGCACCTACACCTTCGATACCATCGGCAGCGGTTACGACACGTCCCTCGCCATCTTCTCCGCCTGCCAGGGCACCGTCATCGCCTGCGACGATGACAGCGGCGGAAACCTGACCAGCAGGCTCACCTTCAACGCCGTCGGCAGCCAGCAGTACATCATCCGCCTCGCCGGCTTCGCCAATCGCTCCGGCAGCGGCACCCTCAACTGGTCCTCCGTCGTCGCCGCGCCCGCCAACGACGACTTCTGCTCCGCCACCGCCGTTGCAGAAGGCGCCTTCCCCTTCTATAACTGCGGCGCAAACACCGATGGCCCCTCCCCCTCCTGTCTCGGTCCAAACGCCTTTGGCGGCGATGTCTGGTTCCGCTACACGCCCACCGTCGGCGGCCTCATCGACGTCGACACCTGCGGCTCGAACTTCGACACCATGCTCGGCGTCTACTCCGGTGCCTGCCCCTTAGGCGCCGGCTCCCTCCTGGCCTGTAACGATGACGCCTGCGGCGTCGGCTCCCGCGTCTCCTTCACCGCCGTCGCTGGTCAGGTCTACTCCATCCGCGTCGCCGGTCTCGGCCCCACCCGCGGCTCGGGCACCCTGGTCATCCGCCCCCGCCAGTGCTCACCCGCCGACATCACCAACACCGACGGCGACAACCCTGGCTCGCCGGACGGCGCGGTCGACAACGGCGACTTCTCCGCCTTCTTCTCCGCCTTCTTCCTCCCCGAATCCGACCCCCTCCGCCTCATGGCCGACATCGCCAACACCGACGGCGATACCTACCTCCAGGGCGCCGGCGCCGACGGCGCGGTCGACAACGGCGACTTCACCGCCTTCTTCACCTACTTCTTCCTGGGCTGCCCCCTCCCGTAAAGCCCCCCCTCGCTCCGCCCCTGCCGACCTCCCGTCGGCGTGACCTTCATCACCTTCACCGCCCTCTTTCGCGACGGCACGCCCCCACACCAGGGCGTGCCGTTGCCGTTTTATCGGACACTCCCTCCCCGCCAAAACCCACCCCATCGCCACCCAGTCCGCTCGCCCCGGCACTCCCGAACCTCTATCATCTTTCAACTTTCTCTGAAACTTCCGCCGAGGTTCTCATGGCCACCAACCCATCGCTCCCGACATTCGACCACCTCCCCGGCATCGACGATGGCCTCCTTCACGCCGTCGCGCAGGGCCACGCACGGCTCACGCCCGCTCAGGCCATCGACATCTACCACCGCCTCCCGCTCAACACCCTCGCCCGTTTCGCCGACGCACGCTGCCGTCTCTCCCACGGCGACGACATCCGCACGTACATCATCGACCGCAACATCAACTACACCAACGTCTGCTCGGCCAAGTGCACCTTCTGCGCCTTCCGCCGAGATGGCGATGAGGCCGACGCGTACACCCTCGAACCCTCCGCGATCTACGACAAAATCGCCGAGCTCGTCGCCATCGGCGGCACGCAGATCCTCATGCAGGGCGGCATGAACCCGGCCCTCCCGCTCTCGTGGTACACCGACCTGCTCTCGGGCATCAAGTCGCGATTCCCCAAGGTCCACGTTCACGCCTTCAGCCCGCCGGAGTTCATCGAGTTCGTCCGCTTCTTCGACCCGCCGGGCAGCACCCTGGCCGACAAGATCCGCTGGGTCATGGTCCGCCTGCGCGCCGCAGGCCTTGACAGCCTCCCCGGCGGCGGCGGCGAGATCTTCGCCGACCCCGTCCGCAGAAAAATCGGCCTGGGCAAGTGCGACGCCGAGGCCTGGCTCACCACCATGAACGTCGCCCACTCCCTGGGCATGTTCACCAGCGCGACGATGATGTTCGGCCACATCGAAGGCCCCGCCGACCGCGTGCACCACATGGACCTGGTCCGCCGATGGCAGGACCGCGCGCTCAGCGCCGGCGCAAACATCGCCACCGACAGCCCACGCGAGGCGATGGGCCACTACGTCAGTTTCATCTCCTGGCCCTTCCAGCGCGAGAACACCCCGCTCGGCCGCGTTCCCGACTGGGGTGCCGACGAGCGCGAACTCGCCCAGGAGTTCCCGGGCGAGGCCGTCGCCCGCGCGTGGGACTTCGGCGCTGGCCTCAATGACCACCCCGCCGGCACACGCGCCGCCGACGTCTTCAACTTCGACGCGATGGACAAGTCCCGCTTCCCCACCGCCTCGCTCTTTGGCAAGCGCGTCCGCATGAGCGGCGCGAGCGACTACCTCCGCACCCAGGCCCTCTCGCGCCTGTACCTGGACAACATCTTCTCCATCGGCGCCTCATGGGTCACCATGGGCCCGCACATCGGCCAGGTCGCCCTCCGCTACGGCGCCAACGACATGGGCAGCGTCATGATGGAGGAGAACGTCGTCAGCAGCGCCGGCACGACGTACTGCCTCGATGAAGCCGTGCTCTGTCGGCTCATCCGCGGCGCGGGCTTCATCCCCGCGCAGCGCAACAACACCTACGACGTCATTCGCGTGCACGACGGCGCCACCGGCCACGCCCCCGACCTTGATGTGACCGACTGGAGCCAGCACCGCGCCCGCAAGATGCACCAGCAGGCACCGAAAGTGTCCAAGGTCGCCGTGACCATCGGGTCGAAGTAGTCCGCGGCCGCGGCGCTACCCGCCCTGCCCCTTGCCCGCGCTCTCCGGCCTTGCGCGGAGTTCGCTCAGCGTCTCCACGCGCCGTCGCCCCGCGAGATCCGGCTTCCATGCGCCGACATCCCCGGGCTCGATGCTCGTCATCTTCAGTTCCAGCGTCGTGCCCGGCGCGATCGTCACGCTCAGCGATTCGAACCGCCCCGTCGCCATGAGCACCATCGTCGCGGGCGCGTCGCCCGCGGGTATCCCGCTCGCACCGGGACGGCCGCTGATGCTCACGCGGGCCTGTTCGTCGAGCCCCGTGATCGCCGCGCTGGTCCACGCGATCTCCGGCGCGAACATCGACACCACGCCCACGTCATCGCCGCCGCGCAGCGCCGTCAACTGCGGCAGCGAAACGGGCGGGATCAGCCGGCCCAGCTTCACCACGTCCAGCTCCCCCTCATAGGTCGCGCGCCAGTACGTCTGCCCCGCGCCGTCGAGCCACGCCAGCACCTCGCCCGCGCTGGCGTACACGCGCAGCGTCCCGAGCTCCAGCAGCATCGCCTCCTTGCGATCTCCCGCTTCCGGGCTGAGCCGAACGACATACTCGTCGCGCCGAGTGCCGCGCCCCTCGCTGCGAACACTGACGCCGACGCGCTCGCCCGTCGGCCCCTGGCGATACGCCGTCACCGCGCTGGCCCATGCGGTGCGCACGTCGATGACCACGCGATCGCCCGAGATCGGCCCCTGCGCACCCCGCGCCGCCGCATCGCTAGCGGGCAGCGTCACGATCATGCCCAGCACCACGCCCAGCACCACGCCAGGAACCACGCCAGGCATCACGCCCGCGCCGCCCCGGTGCATCGCACGTCCGCTCACGACGCCTGCCCTCCGCTCCCGCCGGCACGCCCCGCCCCCGGCCCGCCCGGCGTGCGCTCGTCGCTGGGCACATACTGCAACTCCCCCGCGCGATACATCGCCAGCACCAGCAACTCCTCCACGCTGAGCTTCTTCACCGGGTGCATCATCTTCGGCGCGATCCGAACCAGCGGCTTGAGCACGAACAGCCGCTCGTGCATCCTCGGATGCGGCACCTCGAGGCTCCGCGTCCGCACACGCTTGGTCCCGTAGATCAGCAGGTCCAGGTCCAGCGTCCGGGCCGCGCCCTTGCCCCACGAGCCCGGCTCGCGGCCAAGTTCCTTCTGGATCTTCTGAAGCCGCCGAAGCAACTGCCCGGGCGAGAGCGACGTCCGCAGCACCGCCGCGGCGTTCAGGTACGCACCGCCCGGGTCGCTCGGGCCGGTCCTCACCGCCTCGAACTCCATCGTCGGCGAGACATCGATCAGCAGCGACCGCTCAAGATTCGCGAGTTCCCGCACCGCCTGGGCGATATTCCCCGCACGATCACCAAGGTTCGAGCCGATCGCGATCGCCACCTCTGTGGACAGGGGCTTGGCCGCGGGCTCCTTGGCTCTCTTGCGGGGCATCTGCATGAGTCTATCGGACCACCGCCCCGCGCTCATCGTGTCACACGAGGTTTGTCCGCGACTTGTTCGGTTCCGCTCATCCTCGGGGCGAAAATCGCCGATACGCCTAAACTCGCCGCCCGAACCCTCGCATGTTGGGGGTCGTACAAGCATTCTTCGCTCCGGCCACGCCGGCGCTTCGCGTCCCTCTACCCCGCCCGTCTCACCGGAGCCCCCGAAATGCCCGCCAGCGACAAGTTCGTTCATCAGTTCATTGGCGCAACCGTGCTCATCACCGGCGGCGCCGGCTTCATCGGCTCGCACATCGCCCACAAACTCGCCTCCCTCGGCGCCCGCGTCCGCATCCTCGATGATCTCTCCGGCGGGTTCGAGTCCAACCTCCCCGCCGGCGCGACGCTCTTCAAGGCCTCCATCCTCGACGACGCCACCCTCCGCAAGGCCATCGATGGCTGCGCGTTCGTCTACCACCAGGCCGCCATGGTCAGCGTCCCCCAGAGTGTCGAGCAGCCCGAAGACTGCATGCGCCTCAACGTCGTCGGCACCCAGCGCATCCTCCAGGCCGCTGTCGACGCCAAGGTCCGACGCGTCATGTTCGCCGCCTCCGCCGCGGCCTACGGCAACACGCCCCGCCTGCCGAGCAGCGAGGACCACCTCCCCGATCCGTACTCGCCGTACGCCATGAGCAAAATCGCCGGCGAGCAACTCCTCCAGGTCTACTCCCGCTGCTTCGGGCTCAGCACCGTCAGCCTCCGCTACTTCAACATCTTCGGCCCCCGCCAGAACCCCCTCTCGCCCTACGCCGCGGCCATCAGCAAGTTCGCTCAGGTCCTCAGCGACGGCAAGAAGCCCACGATTTTCGGCGATGGTCGGCAGACGCGCGACTTTACCTACATCGACAACGTCGTCGAGGCCAACATCCTCGCCGCCACCTGCCCCAAGCCGCTCGCTGGCGAGATCATCAACATCGGCACGGGCGTGCGCATCAGCCTGCTGGATGTCCTCCGCGACATGGGCCGGGTGCTGAACGTTGACAGCACCCCGACCCCCGGCCCCGAGCGCCCGGGCGACGTTCGAGACTCGGTCGCCGACATCTCCCGTGCACGGGCCATCCTGAGCTACGAGCCCATCGTAAACTTCGCCGACGGCATCGAGCGCACGCTTAAGGCTTTCGCGGCCGCCTGATCGACCGACTTTCCGGGAGACCCCAGCCGGTGACGAGCCCGACGCCCGCCAACACGAACGCAGCCGCAGCGGGGCCACTGCCCGTCATGCCGCCGCCGCCGAGCCCGCAGGCCCCGTCGCCCCCGCCGACGCGCGACCCCTCCGCCCCGGAGGGCACGCACGCCAACCCGTTCTACGAGGTCGATTTGCCGGGCCCCGCGCCCACCGACGCCGACTACGCCCCGGGCAAGCGCCCGTGCAGCGTGCTGGTGCTGACCAAGAACGAGGAAGTGAACATCGAGCAGTGCCTGTCGACGCTGACCTTCAGCGATGACATCGTCGTGCTCGACAGTTTCAGCACCGACCGCACCTGCGAACTGAGCAGAAAGTTTCCCAACGTCCGCCTGGTGCAGCGCAAGTTCGACACCTGGAGCCGCCACAGCAACTGGGCCCTTGACAACATCAAGTTCAAGCACCCTTGGGTCTATTACTCCGACGCCGACGAGCGCATCACGCCAGAGCTCCGCGACGAGCTCTTCAAGCGGGTCAACGACGCAAGCGTCCCGCATGTCGCCTTCCGCCTCAAGTACAAGAACATGTTCCTGGGCCAGTGGATCCGCCGGGGCGGGCTGTACCCCGTGTGGATCATCCGCCTCTACCGCCCGGACAAGATCCGCTACGAGGATCGCGAGGTCAACGCCCACCCCGTGGTGCAGGGCTCGCTGGGCGACCTGGACAACGACTTCATCCACTACTCCTTCAACAAGGGCCTGAACCCCTGGTTCACGAAGCACAACAGTTACTCGGACATGGAGAGCAAAGAAGCCGTCCGCGTCATCGACGCCGGCAGTTTCTGGGATCGCGTCCGCAAGCTCGTCAGCCGTGAGCCCGGCACCGCCCGGCGTGCGCTCAAGGATCTGAGTTTCTACATCCCGCTGCGCGCCTTCGCCCGCTTCATGTACATGTACTTCGCACGCCTGGCCCTGCTGGACGGGCGCGCGGGCTTTCACTATGCCTGCATGATCAGCGTGTACGAGTACTGGATCGAACTCAAGATCCGCGAACGCCGGCGCGCATGGAAGAAGCGCACCGAGGACACCGTGCTGCGCATGCTGGGCAACCCCGCGTCCGACCACCGCATCGCCGCGGAGGAAGTCATCGCACGCCACGCCGCCATGGCCTCGAACCCGCCCTCCGCCAGTGCGCCGGCATCGCATCACGCCCACCCCGCGCCCACCGCCTCGGGCGTCTTCAGCCGATCGGGCGACTCGCCCGCCGGAGGTGGCCGATGAGCACCTCGCCCCTCGGCGCGCTGCCCGGTAGCGTCCACGCGACCATCGCGGTGATGATCCCCACGCTCAACGAAGCGGCCCACGTCCGCGAAACCGTCATCAACGCCCTGGCCATCGGCCCGGTCATCGTCTTGGACAGTTTCTCGACCGACGGCACCCAGCGCATCGCCCGCGAGGCCGGCGCAACCGTCATCGAGCACAAGTTCGAGAACTACTCCCGCCAGAAGAACTGGGGACTCGAGAACCTCCCGTTCAACACCGAGTGGGTCTTCATCCTCGACGCCGACGAACGCATCACCCCCGAACTGGCCGACGAACTCCGTACCGCCGCCATCAGCCCCGCCAGCGCCGACGGCTACTACGTCAACCGCATCGTCATCATGATGGGCCGCGCCATCCGCTTCGGCGGGATGCTCCCGAGTTACAACCTCCGCTTCTTCCGCCGCGGCCGCTGCCGATACGAAGACCGCTCCGTGCACGAGCACATGATCTGCGACGGCCCGACGGGCTACCTCCGCGAAAAGATGCTCCACATCCGCCGCGAGAGCATCAGCGAGTACCTGACCAAGCACATCCGCTACGCCGACATGGAAAGCGACGAGTGGCTCAAAATCCGCCTCGGCCGTGACAAGTCCGCCCGCGCCGGCAAACTCTTCCGCGACTGGGCCAAGTTCCGCCTGTACCTCCGCCGAGACGTCTGGCCCTACCTCCCCTGGAAGCCCGCCGTCCGCTTCATCTACATGTACTTCATCCGCCTCGGCTTCCTCGACGGCTCCGCCGGCTGGCACCTGGCATGCCTCATGGCCAGTTACGAGTACATGATCAAACTCATGTACGAAGAGAAGCTCCAGCGCGTCAAAGAGGGCACCCTCAAACTCCCCGCGGGCGACGCGTCAGGCCGAACCTTCAGCATCAACTGATCGGCTCGCCACTCGATGCCCCGATGCCTCCTGCCTCATGCCCGCTTGAACTCCAAAAACAAACCGACCCGCGGCCATCCGCGGGTCGGTCAAAGTCTCATCTTGTCCTGTCACTGCGTCACTTCATGATGTCCGGCTCGGCCCGTGACGGCGTTCCCGCCGGGGCCGCCGCGGGACTGCCCGTCCGCGTCGGCGTCGCGGCCCGTGCCGGCGTCGCAGGCATCGCCAGCGCGTTGGAACCCAGCGTCGACTTGGTCAGGTACAGCTCCACCCGGCGGTTCGCCGGCGTGTTGCCGCTGCCGCTGTTCTCGACCTGCGGCCGGCTCTCGCCGTAGCCGCCGAAGAGGATCCGGTTCTTCGCGATGCCGCTGCTGGTCAGCGCACGCTGCACGCTGATCGAGCGGAACGCGGAGAGTTCGTCGTTGTCAACAAACCGCCGACCCGCCACCTGGCGCACGCGCTGCGAGTCGGTGTGACCCACGACGACGAAGTCGTACTGGGCCGCGCTGGGCAGATCGCGCAGCACCCGGGCCGCCGCACCGATCGCCTGCTGCGCCTCGCTGGTCAGCTCGAACGAGCCGCTGGAGAAGGTCACGTCGCTGTTGAACCGCAGCATGCCCTTGGCCGGGTCGTAACTGAACACACCGGGGAACTCGCGGGCGAGCCGCTCGAGCGCCTCGTTCGTCGCCGCGTCCAGCGGGCCGCCGAGCGTCAGGCCGCTGAACCGGCGCTCAAAGTCCGCCAGCTGCGAGTCGCGGGCCGCCAGGTCCGAACGCAACTGCGCGATCAGACGGTTGGCCTCGTCGAGCGTCAGGTCGCCACGACCCGCGCGGGACATGAGTTCGTCGATCGCGCGCTGGTTCGCTGTGACCTGGTCCAGCAACTGCTGGTTCCGGGCCGTCAGCACCTCGTTCTGCTTGCGCAGCTCGTCGTAACTGTCCTGGTTCACGCACCCGCCGGCCACCGCCGCCAGAGCGCTCAGCCCAAGCAGGCAGGCCTTCATCCGTCCAGCCCCGTTGACATTCCCATTCCGCGGCGTGCGCATCAGCGTGCTCCAGGTCATCATGTCGTTCTCCGTGTCCCGGGCGTCCCGGGTCTGTGTGGTCGTCTTCGCGAGGTCCGCCCGCCGAGTCCGTTCGGCCGACGCATCGTTCTCAGAGGATACGCTCGACCTGCCCTGTTCGCACAGGGTGATTCTCGCACTCGCTCCGAACCGTCATCGTTCCGACCTCGAACATTTCCCGCTTGCCCGTCGGTCCGACCTCGCAGATTGTCAAAATCGGTGCTTCGCCCACCCCGCCTCGAATATTCGTAGTCTCGCCTCCAAACTTCGTAGCCGCGATCCATGCCAGCCGATCGATCCTCCATCGTGCGTATCGACGCCGCCGCCGCGGTTGACGGCCTGGGCCTGTCCCTCGCCCCGGCATCGATGCTCCTGCGCGTCCGCGGCAAGGCTCGATTCGGCTCATGGTCCGGCCTGGCCGGCGCCCGCTTGGTGGCACTGGGCACCGCCGCGGCGATCGACAAGCACCCCGACGCCCGCGGGGCGCAGCGCATCGCTCGGCTGGATTGCGTCCTGCTCCCGGGCATGGTCAACGCCCACACGCACCTGGACCTGACCCATCTCGGCCCCATGCCTTTCAGCCCGAAAGGCGGGTTTGTCGCATGGGCCGACGCCATCCGAGCCGGGCGTAGGACCGATGAGGCCGGGATCAAGGCCTCCGTCCGCACGGGGATCGAGCGGTCGTTGCTGGCCGGGGTCGTTGCGGTTGGCGATATCGCCGGCGGCGTAGGTCGCCGAACCAGTACTTGGCCGCTGGAAGCCCTGGAGGCCTCGCCGATCGTCGGCGTGTCGTACTGCGAGTTCTTCTGTATCGGTGCCGAGAGCGAGGCCCGGCTGCCGGAGACGCTCGGGGCGTTCGCCCGTCGTCTGCGCGAGGAGGGCTCAACCCCGCCCGGTTCATCGCTGATGCAGTGGACGGGACGGCGGGCGGTGCGGGTGGGGCTTCAGCCGCACGCGCCGTACAGCGTCGGCCCCGCCGGGTACGCCGCGGCGATGGGCTACGCGCGGTTCGCCGGGGTGCCGGTGTCGACGCACCTGGCAGAATCCCCTGAAGAGGCCCGCCTTATCGCCTCGGCGGACGGCCCGTTCCGCGATCTGCTCGCCGCGGTGGGCGTGTGGGACCAGAAGGCGGCGGGCGAGTTTGGCGGAGAGCGGCCGATTCCTCGCTGGGTTCGGCTGATCGGGGCCCGGCACGCCGAGCGGTCGGGGCTCGTTGAGGCGGACATTCGAGCCCGGTTCGATGCCTTCGGCGGGCCGCGAATGGCCGAGGTGCGGGAAGCGGACATTTTCGAGGAGGAATCGGCGGCGATCGCCACAGATTCGCCGCAGTTGCCCCGATTGATCGTGGCGCATTGCAACGATGTCGGCCCCGGTGAGGCCCAACTGCTCGCCGATGCTGGCGCAACGGTGGCGTACTGCCCGCGCTCGAGCGCGTACTTTGGCCACGAGCGCACGTTCGGTCCGCACCCGTACCGCGACATTCTCGCGGCGGGTGTCGATGTGGCGATCGGGACCGATTCTGTGGTGAACTTGCCGGCATCCGGGTCGAAGTCCGGCAAGTCCGGGCCGCTCCTGAGTGTTCTGGATGAACTCCGATTCCTGCACCAGCGTGACGGCACGGACCCGATCCGGCTGTTGCACATGGCGACGGTGGCGGGCGCGCGGGCGCTGGGGTTGCCGACGGACGCGTTTACGTTTGGCCAACGGCTCGGGGACGACATGATCGTGCCGAGGGCGGGCGGTGAGTCGGACGGGTTGTCGGCACTGGATGTTGGCGACGGCCTTCCGATTGCGGGCGTGGTCGCGGTGGCGATGACGGCGCCGACCAAAGATGAGCGTGTTCGGACGCCGATGGAGGTGGTGCTGGAGGGGTCGGCGCCGGCGGAGTTGTTGGCGGTGGGGGCCGAATCCGGGGCGGGTGCGCTCGCGTGGTCGGTGGATCCCTGATTCGGTGATTCGGGGTTGGCCAGAACCCCAAGATTGCGTGGGAAGAGTGCGACCGAGTTGCTGTCAGACCGTATAGAGTCATCGTGGACAGGAATCGGCGTCGGGATGCACGCCGGCGGTCGGTCGTTCGTTTGAGTCGTGAGGGGGCAACTTTTCTTGGCGGAGCGGGTGGCAGAGGAGCGGCAGGTTGAGCGTCAAGTGGGTTCGGAGCAAGCGGTGGGATGATGAGCATCTGACGGGCTGGCTGACGCCGGTGAAGTGGGTGCTGCGCGGGCTCAGTTCGATCACGTTGGCGGTGGTGCTGCTGTCGCTGCTGGCGGTGTATGGGGTGATGGCGAGCATTCCGGTGGGGATGCTGGCGATGGTGCCGACGTTGCTCGTGTACGCGGCGAGCGTGGTGGTGCCGATGGTGGTCATCGCGGGCGTGTCGGGGGTGGGTTTGTTCAGGCTGATGGGGGGCGCGGGGCGGCGGGAGGACCGGGTGCTGGGCTATGTCGTCGGCGGCGCTACGGCGATTGGCGCGAGCGTTGCGGTTGTGTTCGCGTGGTCGCAGTGGGTGTGGCCTTCGCTGCGATACAACTCGCTGACGGGCGAGGGGCTGCGGTTCTTTGCGGACGATGTGCAGAAGTACGCGGGCGTGCCGTTGCGGAGGCTGCCCGGACTGGAGATGAGCGAGCTGGAGTTCTACTCGTGGTGGCCGCTCAACCTGCTGCTGTACGTGTTCGTTGTGAACATGGTGGTGGCGACGCTTCGGCGGATCGAGTTCAAGTTTGAGAATCTGGGCGTGCTGACGGTGCACACGGGGATCGTGACGATCGCGCTGGGCAGCGCGTATTACAGCGTGGCCAAGCAGGAGGGCGACACGCTGCTGCAGGCGGGCGGGCTTGATGAGCGCGGGCAGATGTTGGCCGGGCCTTTGCAGCCGGGGTTTTATGACAACACGCGGACGGTGCTGAGGCTGGATCAGGGCCGCGGGTGGGAGCAGCGGCTGCTGGAGGGCGTGCCGAGGTACAACAGTTACAACCTGAATGTGCTGGGCGATGCGCTGACGGCCGGTGAAACGGGGGACGACGGGCGTGTGCTGGACATCGAGGTTCCGCCGCCACCGGCCTGGACGCTGCCGGCGGGGATCCCGTCGCCGGTGGATCGCGACATTCATGTTCGGCTTGTGGGGTACGCGCCGTATGCGGAACTGGTGTCGGCGTGGCAGGAGGTCCCGGCGGGCGAGCGGGCGTTGAAGAGCGCGGGGAGCGAGGACGTGTCGGTGATGCGGCGGGTGGACCTTGTGGACACCAGGCCCGCCGAGTCGGAGCAGAGCGGCGCGGGTGGCGGGGCGCTCGAGCAGCGTGCGATGACGTTCGAACTGCTGCCCGATCGCCCGGCCGATCGCGTTGCGATGCTGACCGAGGCGCTGGCGCTCGAGCACACGGCGGGCATGAGCGAGGTGCGATGGAACGAACTGCGGACGTTCCACTCGCAGTTGCGCGGACAGGAACGGCACGGCCTGATCGTGGATGTGCCGGCGACGGAAGGTCGTCCGGCGATTTCGCGGTTCTACCCGATCATCAAGGGGCAGGTCATTGAACTGCGCGAGAGCGCTGGGCCGACAGCGACGGGCGAGGCGGGCGGTCGGCTGCGGTTCGTGCTGACGGTGCTGGACGTCACGGCCGAGCCGCCGTTTCCGATCGTGACCAAGGGGTATGAGAACGCGACCAGCGCCGTCGCACAGGTGCGTGTTGTGCCGGTGGGTGAAGATGGCCAGCCCCGCACGAGCGAGTCGTACACGCGGTGGATCTACGACCGGTTCCCGGCGATTGCTCAGGATCTTCTCGACACGCCGACGAACGACGGCAGGCCCAGCAGGCGGGCGGCGGATCCGTCGATCTCGCTGCGACTGATCGACGCGTCGCGCGTGCAGGTGTACTTGGACGAGCGGCCTGCGCTCAGCGGCAGCGGGCCGCGGCTCGCGGCTGACACGGTGCTGCGTGCGATGGTGCTGGTGCCGGGCGTGCCGGCGCGGGTGTTTGATGACTTGCGCGAGGGCTCGCTGTTCATGATGGATCAGCGGCTGGGCTGGCGGATCGGCAAGCGGCTGGACTCGGTTCGGCGGGTGCAGGTGCCGCGGCTGGTGCCCGAGACCGAGCAGCAGAGTGACAACGTGGGCAATCATCGGCGGGCGGCGTTGGCGGTGGAGGTCTCGCTGCGGGATGAGGCGGGCGCGCGGACGTGGGCTCGGACGGTGTGGCTGGATCATCGCCAGTACGCGGAGATCAGCCAGGACAACGGCACACCCGTGACGCTGCCGGACGGCCGCGAGGTGCGGCTGATGTTCGCGCGATTGTGGCGACCGTTGCCGAGCATGGCGCTGCGGCTGCGGGACTTTGAGATGATTCCGTATCCGCACAGCACGCAGGCACGGGACTTCCGCTCGGATGTGGAGGTCATTCGCGGGCCGGGCGTGCGCGAGGTGCTGGCATCGGGGCGGTTCGTGGGGCCGGATCGCGCGGTCGATGAGGCGGTCAAGGCCGGGACGGTGGATGTGGGCGTTCGGTCGACGAGCCTGAACGATCCGCTGCTGCAGAGCCCGCACTACTGGAGCGATCAGCAGGCGCTGGTGGCGAATGTGTACTGGAGCGTGATGGACACGCTGGGGCCTTCGCGGTTCAAGTTCAGTCAGAATGGCTGGGACGCGCAGGGCTGGGCGCGGACGCGTGAGCAGGCGGAGAAGGGTGAGCTGCCCCGGCCGTTTGCGCAGTTCACGATCCTGGGCGTGGGCAACAATCCGGGCATTCACATTGTCGCGCTGGGCGGGATTCTGATGGTGCTGGGCATTCCGTGGGCGTTTTATGTCAAGCCGTGGTTGCTGCGTCGGCGGAAGTTTGCGATTCAGCGTGAACTCGCCGCGGCGGGCAAGTTGCCCAAGGCGCGGGCGCAGATGGCGTGAGCAGGTCGGCGGCGTCGGGCCGAGCTGGAGAGCGTTGGAGCGCGTCGGGGAACGTCGGAGATCGTCGGGCAGAACGGGGCGGGGGCGTGATTCGGAGCCAAGCCATGAGTGACATCGGCACATCGAGTCGGCAACTGTTCATCACCGCGGTGCGTTCGCGCCTGGCGGTCGCGATGGCGATGGTGGTGACGCTGGCATTGGGCGTGCTCGCGCCGGAGGCGAGCGCTCGGCAGAGCGCGCCCGCGGGCAACAGCCACCCTCAGTCGGAGATGCTCAACGCGCGTGGGCAGAGCAACCCCTTCGGCGAGCCGGGGGCGATGGGCGACCACAGCACGCCGAGCACCGATCCGCAGCGCAAGCACGAGTTCTCCCGCTCGGTGAATACTGCGGCGCTGCGCGATGTGGCGGTGTATCACAGCGGGCGGGTGAAGATTCTCGACTCGCTGGCGCGCGAGACGGTGAGCGAACTGCTGCACCGCAAGGACTACCGCGACATCGTGTACAAGGACGGGTCCAGGAGCCCGACGAAGTACACGTACGACCCGCTGTTTACATTCCTGGATCTGGCGATCGACCCGGCGTATTACCAGGACAAGGCGATCATCGGCGTGACGTACCTGCCGTTGCGCGATGCGATACTCGAGCGTGTGTTCCCGCTGCCGGCGAACGCTTCGGCGGCGGAGCGTGCGGCGATTGAGGAGCAGCGCGAGAGCTGGAAGCGTGTGGGGCGGCTGACGCCCAAGTGGATCGCGCGGTGGCTCGACGAGGTGCAGAAGGCGAACAAGCCGACCCAGCCGTTGCAGGCGAGCCTGAACGATGCTCACGAGGCGATCGCGATGTATCTGGGCCTTGCCGGGACGCTGGCGGTGGTGCCGCCGGCGCCGGAGACGCCCGGGCAGGCCTGGCGGATGGTCGGCGAGTTGCCCGAGGGCTCGGCTGTGCGAGCGGCGTTTGCGGAGATGGGGCGTGCGTGGCGGGCGATGGATGCCGACGCGGTCAACAGCCAGATCGAGATCATCCGGGCGGAGCTGCCGAGGATTCGGCCCGAGGTGTATCCGGGTGTTCGTCGTGATGTCGAGCGTGTGTACAACGCGTCGAAGCCGTTCGAATACGGCGCGTGGGCGTACGCGGTGAGTTTCCTGCTGCTGACGCTGGCGATGACAACGGGGCGTCGCTGGCTGAGCCGGGCGGGGCTGACGGTGCTGGGCGTGGCGGTGCTGATCCACGCGCTGGGCTTTGCGGCGCGGTGCTACATCGCCGAGCGGTACAGCATTCAGAACCAGTTCGAGAGCATGACGGGCGTGAGCCTGTTCGCGGCGGCGGTGGGGATCTGGCTCATGGCGTGGAAGCGGAGCACGGTGTTCGCCGCGGCGGCGGCGGGGGCGGGGTTCCTGGTGCTGATCTTCGCGACGCAGACGGCGATCCCCGGCAAGGAGATCAACCGCGAGGCGGCGATTCTGAACACGAGCGTGCTGCTGAAGTATCACGTGACGATCGTGCTGGTCAGTTACGGCCTGATCACGCTGGGCATGATCATGAGCCTGTTCTACCTGGCGCGGTACTACGGCGCCTCGCGCGTGGGCGATGAGAACGAGGCGGCGCTGAAGGAGCTCGACAGCGCGCACAACGTGGTGCTGCAACTGGCGTTCTGGACGCTGGGCGTGGGCATTCTGCTCGGGGCGTGGTGGGCGGATCACTCGTGGGGCCGGTGGTGGGCGTTTGACCCCAAGGAACTCTGGGCGCTGGTGACGTGGATCGTGTACCTGATCGTGGTGCACGTGCGCGTCGCGGGCGTGAGGAACCGCGGCCTGGTCACGGCGTGGCTGAGCGTGCTGGGCTTTGTCGCGATGGTGTGGTGCTACTTCGGCGTGAATCTGCTGCTGCCGGGGTTGCACGCGTACGCATGAGGAAGTGGCGCTGTGGCAGAGTGGCGGAGTGAAGAGGCCAGCGTGCTCGCGTGAGGGTGTATGGGCTTTGAGCGTGCGAGAGGGCGGTTCTTTGCGCTCACGGCCGAGCGGCTGGCGCAGCGGCTGATCGGCTGCCGGCTGGTGCGGGTGCTGGCGGATGGCACGCGGCTGTCGGGCGTGATCGTTGAGACCGAGGCGTATGTCGGGCCGGAGGATGCGTGCAGCCACGCCGCGGGCGGGAGGCGCACGCCCAGGACCGCGACGATGTTCATGCGGCCCGGCACGGCGTATGTGTACTTCACGTACGGCATGCATCATTGCATGAATGTTGTATGCGATCGCGAGGGCCATCCGGCGGCGGTGCTGCTGCGTGCGCTGGAGCCGGGCGAGGGGGTCGAGGTGATGCGGTCGATGAGCACGCCGGGGCTGAAGGAGCACTTGCTGTGTTCCGGCCCGGGGCGGCTGTGCAGGGCGATGGCGATCGATCGGGCGATGGACGCGACGGACCTGACGACCGGCCCGTCGATGTGGATCGAACGGCCGACGAAGCGGTCGGCGGTGACGCTGGTGAACACGCCGAGGATCGGTGTGTCTGGCGGCGGGCGGGATTGCGATCCGGTCGCGTCGGTGTGGGTGCGGCGGGCGTTGCGATGGGCGGCGACGGGGTCGCGGAGCGTGAGCGGGGGCAAGGCGGGGGGTAGAGCGGCCGCCGCGGGGCGCATGCCGAGCGGGGCCTGAATCCGGGGTTTCGGCGGTGGCCGATGCGGCGCGTGCGTGGCACAGAATTGCGGGGGCTGGCGCTCGAAGTCTGAGACCGGGTCGCGAAGCGGCTCTGTGAGGGGACGCGGTGATCGTGCGCGGTCGAGGGCAGATGTTCGCGGCCGGAGCGAGGGAAACTGGCGGAGTGTCTGGCGGCCCGACTGGCGGCCTGACTGGTGATTTGGGGGCTTTGCACGAAGTTGACAGACGGCGTGAAGAGGGGGGTCTACTATTCTCAACTGGATGCGACGGTGTCGCAAGTGTCGGCATCGCCGACGGAGATCAAGGAGCGATCGTGGGCCGATCGAGAGCAACAGACTGGGACGCGATTCGACAGCGCGCGGCGCAGTTTCCGCCCACGGCCTTCCAGTTCGTGCGGGACGGTCTGGGCCACACGGTTCGGCGGATTCACGGCGAGGCGGGCGGCGTGGTGGGCGGCGGAGCCGGGACGCGGGTGCCCGCGGGGTCTGCGGCGGGACAGACGGAAACCGAGCCTCGCACGCGGCACGTCACCGGGACGCAGTTGTGCCTGGGGCTTCGCGAGTTTGCGTATGCCCAGTATGGGGCGTTGGCGGGCACTGTGCTTCGGCGGTGGGGGATCGAGAGCACGGAAGACTTCGGCACGATCGTGTACGCGATGATCGAACAGGGCGAGATGCGTGCCGGGCCGGAGGATTCGTTCGACGACTTCTGCGGGGTGTACGAGTTCGATGAGGCGTTCGGGATTCAGGTCTGAGCGGGCGCGGGCGGTTGGGCGGGTGGTGGGCCGTGATGATGACGCATGTCTGCCGCGCGGCTTGTTGCCGGGCGTGCGTGTACGCTCCTGATCATGGCGAACGAGCAATCCGATCGCGGCCCGAGGGACTGGCGCACGCTGCACGTCTGGCAGATTCAGCCGGTGCGGGATGTCCTGCTGCTGGCGCTGGTGGCTTGGCTGGTGTACCTGGGGTACGTGCTGAGCGTGGTGACGGTGCCGTTGCTGCTGGCGATGGCGCTGGCGTACCTGTTCGAGCCGGTGGTGCGCGTGATGACCTCGCGGCTGGGGCTTCGGCGGGAGGTCGCGGTGGGCGGGTTGATCGTGGGGGTTGTGGTGGGGATCGGCGCGCCGGTGCTGGTGGGGCTGGGCTTCGGCGTGCTGCAGGGGGTGGGCTTTGCGACGGAGAAGGCCCAGCGCATCGGCGAGGTCTGGCGGAGCGTGCAGAACGCCGACAGCGAGGAGCTGCGGACCGCGCTGCCGGGCGCGGGGTGGCGGACGCTGCGCGATCAACTGGTTGAACTCAAGCGTGAGAGCGAGCGCGCTGAGGCGCAGGCAAGGGTGATGATGGGGTCGCCGGATGGCCGGGCTGCGGTGACGGACCCGGCGGCAGGTCCTGCGACAGGTCCCGCGGCAGGCCCGGCGCAGGCAACCACTCCGGCACCCGGCGCGGTCGATGGCGCCTCGGGCCAGGCGACGGCGGCGGGCGAGCAGGAGCCGCCGGATCCGACGGCGGTGATTCTCTTCCGCGGCGTGACGTGGCTGGTCGAGCGGGTGCAGGAGAACGCGGGGCTGTTCGGGCGTCAGGCGATCCAGACCGGCGCGGGCGCGGTGCAGGCGGCGCTGAGCCTGCTGACGAGCGTGGGGTTCTTCTTCTTCGGGGCGTTCATCACGGGGTTCTTTTTCTTCTTTGTCAGCGTGCGGTACGCGCGGGTGATCGAGTTTCTTGATTCGCTGGTGCCGGTGCAGAACCGGGCGCTGGTGCGCGAGCTGACCGGGCAGATGGACCGTGTGATCGCGGGGTTCATCCGCGGCCGCGTGACGATCTGCGCGTTCTTTATTGTGTACTTCACGATCGCGTACTGGCTCATCGGCGTGCCCGCGCCGCTGGCGCTGGGGCCGATCGTGGGGCTCCTGTGCCTTGTGCCGTACGCGGCGACGGCGGGGATGATCATCGCGATCGCGCTGATGTGGCTGGAGCCGAGCACCGCGTACTTCGGCGGGGCGTGGTGGTGGATCATCGGCGCGCCGGCGCTGATCCACGGCGCGGGGCAGGTGCTGGATGATTACATCCTCACGCCGCGGATCCAGGGCCAGAGCACGGGGATGGACACGCCGACGATTCTGTTCGCATCGCTGGCCGGCGCGGTGCTGGCGGGGTTCTACGGCGTGCTGCTGGCGATCCCGGTGGCCGCGTGCGTGAAGATCGCGCTGCAACGGCTGTTCTGGCCGAGGTTCAAGGCCTGGGCCGCGGGACGAGCGAGCGACCCGCTGCCGCTGAAGGAGTAGGGGGGCGGCCATCGGGATTCGGCCATCGGCCATCGGTTTGCAGAGATCCTCCGCCGGTTCCGACTGAGGGAGGTGGTGGGGGGACGAGTCTGCGAGCCGGGGGGAAGTATGAACGGAACGTGGCACGTTCGGTGAGTTTTCGGCGGTGCAGTATCTCCGGGCCCGGTTTCTGTGACTCGGCCCGGGTGCGGATGCAACAGCGGGCGGCAAGTTGTCGTATCGTTGCTCGCATCGTCGTGGTTCTGGGGCGTGCGGGGGGGCGTGGGGCCGGGTGGTTCGGGGTGGTGTCCTTTCATAGATCAATCAGCAGGAGGTGGACCATGAATCATGTGTGCGATGTTCGTTCCGACTTTGGTGGGCGGGGTGGTGCAAAGCGTGGGCGGGTGTTGGCGGGTGTGGTGGCGGTGAGCGTGCTGGCCGCGGCGGGC
>VYLX01000018.1_pt1 | contig 37974 bp, 33 predicted proteins | sample 5114181 | NCBI WGS metagenome assembly VYLX01 (sample SAMN12291812, study PRJNA351875) | freshwater metagenome | isolation source: freshwater lake | place: USA: Michigan, Sherman Lake | collected 2011-08-08
GGGCGGTGGTGGGCGATGACGGCGCGGTCACGGCGGTGGCGATGGAGGGCGAGGTTGAGGCGATGTCGGCGGCGGGGCTGACGATCGCGTGGGTTGCGGTGGACGGGCGCGTTGCGGGCGTGATCGGGCTCGGGGATGAGGTTCGGGCGACGGCGCGCGAGGCGGTGGGCAGGCTGCGGGAGATGGGCGTGCGGGTGATGATGCTCACGGGCGATCACGAGCGAGCCGCGGCGGCGGTGGGGGCGGCGACGGGGATCACGGAGGTGCGGGCGGGCATGACGCCGACGGACAAGGCGCGGGTGCTCGGCGAGTTGCGTGCAAGCGGACTGCGTGTGGGGTTTGTGGGCGATGGGATCAATGACGCGCCGGCGATCGCGGTGGCGGATGTCGGGATCGCGATGAGCGGGGGGACGGACCTGGCGCGGGCGTCGGCGGGGATCACGCTGGTGCGGCCGGGGGGCGAGGTGGACCTGCGGAGCGTGGGCGGGGTGATCGAGTTGTCTCGCGCGACGCTGCGGGCGATCCGGCAGAACCTGTTCTGGGCGTCGTGTTACAACGTGCTGGCGATCCCGGTCGCGGCGGGGGCGCTGTATCCGATGACCGGATGGCTGCTGTCGCCGATGGTCGCCAGCGCGGCGATGGCGCTCAGCAGCGTGAGTGTGGTGGTGAACAGCCTGCGGCTGGGGTGGGGACGGGGGCGGGGCGCGGTGGCAGAGTGACGCAGTGGCGGAGTGGCGCAGTGCGAGTTGTGGGCGCGGGCGATGCGGGCCACCGCGGAGGCTCAGGGCTGTTGTCCGGGAGGGGGCGAGGGTGGTGGTGTTTGGGATGGTGGGGTTGGCTTCGGGATGAGCCATCGGGACACGATGAGTTCGCGGCGTTTTCGCTGGAGTTCGAACTGCCAGAGAGCCTGTGCCTGTTCGCGGGTGCAGGGATGGGCGCACTCGGGGCAGCGCTGACCTTCGTGTTTGCTCAGGTCATAGAGGCACGAGGGGCAGGCGGCGTAGAGCGGGGTTGCGGCGGCGATACGGAGATATCGAACGATGGTTCCATCGAACCACAGACCGAGCACCAGACAGAGCACGATGACCAGGGCACCGCTCTCCCAGATCGAAATCGTCAATGAAAGCCGAGCTGAAACAAAGAGGTGGACAATCACAAGAAGGGACGCGCATGGGACGACCCATCGCACACGGCGTGTGTGCTTCTCGATGATGATGGGCTCGGGCGGGCTCGGGATCAAAGAGTTGTCGCGGGAGTTGCGGCGCACGTTGCGGTCATTGTTGGGGTGCCGGGGCGGCGGGACGAGCGCGAGGGGGTGCGGGAATGCAACGTCGCACGGTGGCGATGCGTCGGATCTGACGAGCGGGTCGGGGAGTTGAGGGCGTCGTTGGTGCTTCGAGGTCGCCGATCCGGCCCTTCGCAGAGCCTCAGGGCCGGCGTCCGGGAGTGGTGAAGTGGCGTCCGGGACGGGTTGGTGTCGCGTGGGTGTTAGCGTTCGACCGGTGCGGACAGCGGCGGAATCGTCACCGGCGTCGGGGCCTGGCCGAAGGGCGGGGCGTCGCGGAGGAAGGCTCGGCGGATTTTGGGCGGGTTCACCGGCCGGTGATCACGGCCCGGCAGGACGGGGGTTGCGGCCAGTCGTGTGAGGGTTTCGGCGGAGCCGACGACCTGGGCGAAGGCGGTGTATTGGCCGTCGAGGCGGGCGGTTTCTTCGCGGGAGAGGGCGATGAAGAACTGTGAGCCTGCGGTGTTGGGTTCGCGGTCGCGGGCCATGCTCAGGACGCCGAAGTCGTGAGGGAGGGTGCTGGGTTCGAGCGGGAGTTCGTAGCCGGGGCCGCCCTCGCCGGTGGCGGTGGGGTCGCCGGCCTGGATGACGAAGCCGCGCTCCGGATTGGATCGGCCGACGGCGACGATGCGGTGAAAGGCGATGTCGGTATAGAAGCCGCCTTCGACGAGGTGGCGGAAGTTCCACGCGGTGTTGGGCGCCGCGTCGGGGCGGAGGCGGACTTCGAGCGTGCCGGCGTCGGTTTCGAGGATGACGTGGCGGTCGATGTATGTGCGCACGCCGGTGAACGTGCTTTCGCGGGCCTGACGCGCGGGCGGGTACACGGCGACGGGCAGGCGCGGGTCGCGCTCATCGAGCACGGCACGCATGGGCGTGAGCATGGGCTGAAGGACGACGGGCGGGCCGAGGGGCGTGGGCTTGAGGTTGGCGTTGTCGGCGGGGGCGGAGGAGGCGGAAGAAGCGTCGGGGGGGAGGGCCATGAGCTGTGCGTAGAGCACCGGACGCGTGATGGCGGGTGTGGCCGTGGGGGAGGCGGCGGGCGACGATGCGGCGGGATTGTTCGGCGGAGTGGCTGGCGTGGTGGTGGTGTCGCTGGCGGGGCGATCGATGCCGGTCCAGACCTGGGGGAGGAGTGCGGCGAGGTCGACGCGGCCTTGAAGGGTGGCGGCGCGGGCGATGGGCTCGGGGGCGTTGGGCAGGTGGAGCCAGATTTCCAGGCGGGGCGGCGTGCCGACGGATTCGGGAGGGAGTGAGACGGTCATCGGGAGCGGGCGGTTGACGCCGACGTAGAGGCGGTCGGGCGTGAGTTGGGCGTGGGCGGGTGGCGGAGCGAGAAGGAGCGGGAGGAGGAGAAGGATCGGGCGTGCGATGAGCGCGGGCAGCAGCCGAGGCGAGGCGGCGCGCGGGCGATCGATGTCGCGGTTGCGTGAGCGTGGGGCGGGCATGATCAAGAGGCTAGCGGTCCTGCGGCGTGGCGTGTGGGCGCGGGGAGCGCGGGAAAGCGGGCGCGGCGCGGTGGCGGTGTGCGCGTTCGGAGAGCGGACGGCGCTGCGGCCGAGCGACGGGAATGGCGAGGATGACGGGGGCGGGTGGGCGACGCGCGAGGGCGTTACTTGCCTGCGGGGATGACGATCTGGCCCATGGCGGAGGGGATGCCCGCTTCTTCCGCAGCGTCGAGGGCGTTGCTGAAGTTGTCGAGGGTTCTCCAGGCTTCCTGGACGACGTTCTTGGCGTCGGCGTCGCTGGGCTTTTCCGGGAGGATCGAGACGAGGGTCTTGTCGGAGTCCTGGAACCAGGCGACCGCGAGGTCGGCGCGGAGGAGGTTTGCGCCGACGACGTGGTTGAAGTCGATCTGGGTCTGCAGGCCGTCGACCATGAGGGAGAAGCCGCTGCGGAGGGTTTCGAAGCGGGCGTAGGGATCCGTGGGGCCGCGATACTGATAGTTGACGGTGATCGCGCCGGGGCTGCCGGACCAGAGGTCTGCGACGGCGGAGAGAGGGTGCGAGCCGCGATGCGAGGGGCAGTAGAAGACGCCGGGGGCGTTGATGTAGTCGTGGAAGAAGAGGTTGCCGATGCCGTCCCACTGGCTTGTGCCGCCGAGGCGGGCCTGCATCATGAGATGCGGGGCGCTGGTGGGGTCGGAAACGCCCTTGATGGCGTGGATGCTCTGGGGAAGTTGGCCCTTGCGGTCCGCGGCGAACATGGCGACACCCAGGCCGACCTGGCGGACGTTGGAACTGCAGACGACCTGGCGGGTGGTCTCGCGCACGCGGGCCATCGACGGGAGCAGGATGGCCATGAGCACGGCGACGACGGCGAGCGTGACGAGCACATCAACGAGCGAAAACGCCCGAGAACGTTGCGGCGCAGCATGGTGTGCGCCGACGTGTGCGGCACGGAGTTGAGTGATTGTGCGACGCTGTGGTTGCAAGGCAACCTCCACGGGCACCCCTGCCCAGACGCGGTCTCGATCGTGAAGATAACCGATCTTTGACGATTGTGCTAGTCTCTCTATCGGGTTTGGGGCGATGAAGATCGCGGGAAAACCAGAATGCGTGGAGAATGCCTACGAACAGAACAGGAACATTTGGGTGTTGATGCGGTGAGCGGGCGAATGAGAAGATGGAGGCGAGCGGGAGGAGAAACTGGTGAAGAGGGATCCGTGGCGGGCGAGGCGGCGTATCGGTGAGCGTGAGAAGTCCGGAGCCTACCAGGTCTCTTGACTCGATTGGGGTAAACATGCCGTTGTCTCCAGAAGAGCAGGCCGCGGATCTTGCGTTGATGCGAGGCGTTGCTGCCGGGGAGGCTGCGGCGGTGGGGCGTTTGTACGATCGGTTCGGCGCGCTGGTGTATCGCATGTCGTATCAGGCGTTGCCGTCGCGGAACGATGCGGACGAGGCGGTTCAGGAGGTTTTTGTCCGCCTCTGGCGGACTGCGGGGCGGTATGACCCGACTCGGGCGGCGCTGGTGACGTGGGTGATGCTGCTGACGCGGCGGTATCTTGTGGATCGTTTGCGGCGGCAGCGAACGTCGCCGAAGTTCGGGGTGATCGATGAGCGGGCGCACGGGGTGGCGGATTCGAGATCGGGAGTCGGGACTGCTGGGGCGGAGGGCGAGGGTGCTGGTTGGAGCGGAATGGGCGGCGGGGTTGTGGACCCCGAGCGTGCGGAGCGGTTTGCGGCGGTGATGAAGAAAGTGGAAAAACTGCCTGCGCTGCAACGGACGGTGGTGATTCGGGCGTATCTGAACGGACAGACGCTCAGGCAGATCGGCGAGGAACTGGACACGCCCCTGGGGACGATCAAGTCGGCGCTTTCCAGGGCGCTGGTACGGTTGAGGGAAAACGAACTCAGCGAAGGAGTTCCGGGATGACGACCATGAACAACGGACACATGAACGGGCAGAACGGTGACGAGGGCGAGCCGAGTCTTGCGGAGCTCTTTGATCTTGCGCAGATGGATGCGCTGGGGCTGCTGGACGAGGCGGGCCGGGTGCGGTTCGAGCACGCCTTTGCGCGGTCGCCCGAGGCGATCCGGGCGCAGTTGCGGACGCAGCAGAACCTGACGGTGCAACTGGCGGCGATGACGCCCGATGTGTCGGCGCCGGCGGGTCAGCGCGAGCGCGTGATCGATCGCGTGACGGCGGAGGCGGCGGGGGATCGGGACATCATCGCGCATCTGGAGCCGGCGGTGCTGCCGTCGCGGGGCGTGAGCCCGGTGTGGCGTGCGGCGTCGATCGCGTGCGCCGCGGCGGCGGTCGTGTTCGCGTTCACGACGATCCAGATGCAGGGTCGGTACCGCGAGCTCGACAACGCGTTCCGGACCGGTCAGGTTGCGACGATGTTCATCAAGGAATTCGGGCCGAGGTTCGAGTCGGCGCTGGCGTCTCCCGGGACGCGGTTTATTCAGTTCCAGGCGGTGGACGGGCAGCAGGGGGCGGCGGTGGTGCTGCACGACTCGGCGACGGGCGCGGCGCAGCTGTTCTGCCATGATCTTCCGGACAAGGAAGCGCGGTACCAACTGGTGATGGTCCTGCCCGGCGAGGAGCGTCGCGTGGTGCTGCCGGTGCGGGCGAGCGGGGCGCGGATCGCGCAGGTGATCGAGCGGCTGGACTTGCCGATGGGCGCGTCGCTGGCGATCACGCGTGTTGGCGGCGAGGAGCAGGCGTTGCTGACGAGCATCAATCTGTGATGCTCGGCATCGGGTGAGCGGGGCTCGCGTGTGCGCGGGCCCGGCGGGCCTGGCGGTTGCTGAGAGTTGAACGATCTTCTTTCGGGCGATGGCGGCTGTGCAAGCCGTCATCGCTCGTTTTTTCATGCGATCAAGTGGCGTTGGGGGCGAGCGGTCGAGATCAGATGGCGGCGGCCATCTGCTGCTCGAACTTGAGTTTGGCGCGGGCCATGAGCCGGTAGAGGACGAGGTAGAGGACGGTTGCCAGGAGCAGGCCGCCGCCGCCGAAGGTTGCGACGTACGCGAGGCGGGCGTCGACGAGGGGTTCATCGCCTGCGCGAGCGGGCTGGCTGATGATGGTGGCGGCGCCGTCGCCCCGGGCGTCGCGTTGGGCGTTGGCGAGGGCGACCATCGCGAGGGAGAGGGTTTCGAGCTGGCGTTCGGTGCGTTCGCGTCCGGTGCCGCGGAGTTCGATGGTGAGCACGCCCGCGCGGTCGGTCATGATGGAGAGGTCGGACTTTGTGCGCTGCATGACGGCGGCGGGGGTTGCCATGTCGGACATGGCGCGCTGGGCGAAGCGTTCGCTGGCGAGGTTGTAGAACTGGGGATCCTCGGCGAGTTTCTCGTGGTTGGCGGTCCAGGCGAGCAGGTCGTCCTTGGCGAGCGTGCCGCCCTTGGCGTCGGCCTCGATGACGGCGCGGGCGGCAAAGACGCTCGGGGCGACCTGGCCCGCGACGGCCCAGGCCATGGAGAAGATGACCGCGAGGCTGGCGACGATGCTGAGCACCCAGACCGCGGCGTGCGAGCGTCCGGCCTTGGCCTGAAGGCTCTTGCGTTCCTCGGCCAGAGCGGCGGCGGCGGAGGCGATCTTCTGACGCTGGGCGATGACTTCCTCGTACTGCTCCCGACGCTTGGCGATGGCGGCCTTGGCGCCGGAGAGTTTGCGGGACTGCGCGAGGATCAGGTCGCGCTGGCGGCGCAGGCGGGCCCGGCGGAGTTCGACCCATTCATCGTCGTGCGAACGAGGGGACCCGGGCGCGGAGGTGGCTGAGGCCTCGGCGCTGGCATTGGCGCTGGCCTCTGCGTCGGCGGCGCGGGCCTCGGCGGACTTGAGCCGCTGGGCCAGCACGCGCAGGGCGTCGTCGCGTGCGCCGAGCGCACGCTGCGACTCATCGACGCGGGCCTGAAGATCGGCGGTGGCTTTGCCCGCGCGGGCGAGCTGGTCGCGAAGGTCGGTGAGGGCGCGCTCGTGCTCGCCCTGGTCGGCGCTGGCGGCGGACTGCTGGCGCACCGCGTCGGCGAGGCTTGTGCGAGAGGCGCTGAGGTCGGCGCGGGTGGTGTCCAATTCGGCGCGGGCGGCGTCGAGGTCGGCGCGGGCGCTGGCGAGATCGGCGCGGGCCTGTGCGAGCGATGACTCGGACCGGGAGAGGTCGGCCTGGAGTTGAGTGATCGTCGTGCGTGCCGCGTCAAGATCCGCACAGAGCGTGTTCACTCGGGATTGCAGTTCGGCGATCGCGGCGGCGTTCTGGCGTGCGGACTCTGTGCCGGCGGCGTCCGCCGCGTCGTGTGATGCCACGCGTGCGCGGAGGGAGGCGAGTTCGGCGGTCGCGTCGGTGAGGCGTTGCTGGCAGTCTGCCAGAGCGGTGCGGGAGCCGTCGGCGGTGGTTCGGAGGTCGTGGACCTGTTCCTGTTCGCGGGCCAGGGCCGAGGCGAGTTCCTCGGCGCGGTGCTGGGCCGACTGCTCGCGCTGCGTGGCCTGTTCGAGCTCCTCGCGCGTGCGGGCGAGTTCGTCGGCGATGCGTGCGGCCTGTTCGCTGGCGGCGGCGCCAGCGCTCTGGGTGGTGTGCTCGAGCTCGCTGATGCGCGACTGCGAGGCGCGGAGCTGCTCCCGGAGTTCGCTGCGAAGACGCTCGGCGTCGGCGTGCGCTTCGAGGGCCTCGGCGCGGGCTTGCTCGAGTTCGCGGGTGTGCGCCAGGGCCTCATCGAGCCGGGTGCGGAGTTGCACGGCCTCGGCGGCGTGGCCTGCGGTGATGCTCGCGGCTTCATCGCGGGTGCGATGGAGCGAGGCGTTCAGGTCGGCGACCTTTTGCTCGAGCGTGTCGGCCTGTGCCGAGGACTGTGCGTGGGCGCTGGTCAGGTCGCGGACCTGCCGGGCCAGGTCGGCCAGTTGGTCCTGTGCCTGCTGGCGGGTCTGGTCGAGGGTGGACTGGAGGGACTCTTCGAGCTCGCGGTGCTGAGCGGTGGCCTGGGCAAGGCGGTGCTCAAGGTCCTGGGCTCGGGCGCTGGCCTGGGTCTGCGCGGTCTGCGCTTCGCTGAGGAGTTGCTCCATCGCGGCGCGGTCGTTGTCGAACTGGAGGCGTTGTTCCTGGAGCGATGCCTGTTGGGCCTCGAGTTCCGCGGCCCGGAGGGTGGTTTCTTCTGCGGACTTCTTGAGTTGGGCCAGTTGGGCTTCGAGGGCGCTGAGGAAGCCGAGGGCTTGGTCGCCGACAGTGTCGCGGGGAGAGCGAGGTGCGGGCGCGGAGGTGTTGGGGTTGGCGGGGGCGGCCGCGGGCGTGGAGCCCGGTGCGGTTGCGGCGTCGGCGGGATCGGGATGGAGCCGCGTGGTCTTCATGGTTCGGCGCAGTGTCGGTGGAGGGGACGTTTGTCCCGGCGGCGCGGGTGGTTGCGCATGAGGATCAACGGGTCACCGCCGACGAAGATCTATCGGAACTCCGCGGGCGGGGCTGAAGTGTGGAACCGCTGGGGGGAGGCGTGCGTCGCCCGGAGGCGTCACAGATGGACCTTGCGAGGCTCGCGGCGTGGTTCTCGGTCCCGGCGGGAGGCTCTGGATTCGGGTGAGCGGTGGGGTGGTGGATTCCCCTGAAGTGTGGAGAAGGCTCAACCGAATGTCGATCGGGACGTATACTGCTTTCGGGGAATCCACACGCTTTTTCAGGAGATGGCTATGCGTTCGAACGGCTCGACTTCTCTGCTGGCTTTGGCATCGGTTGTTGGCTTGACCCTCGCTGGGGCGCTCGGGTACGGCTTGTACTCCAAGTTTGGCTGTACGGCGTGCGTGAGCGAGGAGCAGGCGGCGGTGATGGTGGACGATCATGAGCACACGGGCGATTGCTGCCCGCTGCATAGCGCGGGCAAGGAAGTTGCCAAGCAGGAGAAGGCCGACGGCTGCGGGTCTTCGTGCGATGGTGAGGCCAAGACCGGCGGGGCGTGCGAGGCCAAGGGGGAGGCCAAGAGCGCGGGCAAGATGACGGCCTGCGGCGTGATGCTGCCCGATCTGGGCGCGGTGGCCGAGAACGGCACCAAGGCGCAGGGTTGCGAGTCGTCTTGCGAGAAGGCCTGCGAGAGCAAGGGCGGCGACTGCACCGCCGAGGCCGGCAAGGGGTCGTGCTGCGGAACGTGCACCAAGGCCCAGGCCAGCGCCAAGCCCTGAGCAGGGCGGGCGGACATGATGAAGATTGAACCCGCCGGGCGAGCGATCGCCCGGCGGTTGTTTTTGGCTGTTCGGTCGTGGCTGTGCGAGCCGTGACGTGGGGCAGTACGCTTGGAAGATGGAACCAATCGAGATCACCGACGAGCGGGGGCTGACGCGGTGCGTGATCGACCAGGCGCGTGGAGCGTCGATCGTGCGGTGGGAGACCTCGGCGGGGATGCCGATCGTGTCGCGGAACGTGGCGGGGGAGGATGAGCGGGCCAAGCCCGGGTGCTTCATCATGTCGCCGTGGACCAATCGGGTGGCGCGGGCGAGGATGAGTTTCCGCGGACGGGAGTATGCGCTGGACAAGCGTGTCGCGGCGGATGGCACGGCGATGCACGGCGATGTGCGGTCGCACCCATGGACGATCGTCGATCGCTCGCCGGTGTCGGCGCGGCTGACGTTCGAGTCGCGGAGCATCGCGGGCGGGGCGAACTTTCCGTGGGCCTTCGGGGCGGAGGTGCGGTACGAGTCGGTGCGCTCGGTGCTGCGGATCGACCTGACACTCAGGAACCGGGCCGACGAGCCGATGCCCTGCGGCATGGGGCTGCACCCGTACTTTCCGCGCACGCCGATGAGCGGATCGGCGCGTCAACCGAGGGTGATGTTCCCGTGCCGAGGGCGGTACGAGTCACGCGCGATGCTGCCCGTTGGGCCGGCTCGGCGGGACGGGCTGACGCGGAGGTTCGCGTCGCCGGGGTTCTGGCCCGCGTCGGCGATCGATGATGTGTTCGACGGGTACGAGGGGTTGGCGACGATCGACTACGGGACGCACGGCGTGGTGATGCAGAGCAGCGCGGAGTTGTCGCATCTGGTGGCGTTCTCGCCGACGGATGCGAAGGGGAACCTTGAGCCGTACTTCGCGATCGAGCCGGTGACGATGGCCAACGACGCGTTCAACCTCGCGGCGCGGGGCTGGCGCGGCACGGGGGTGCGGACGATCGATCCGGGGCAGAGCCTCTCGTGCTGGACGACGCTGGCGCTGGAGATGTGATCGCGTGTGCGATGGCGGGCGCGGGCGAGGCGAGGCGAAGGTGCATCGGGAGCGGCAACTTGGCGACGTTTCTGATCAAGGGCGATCCGGAGGACTTCGGCTTTGAGGACCTCGTGCGCGAGGGGCGCTCGCGGTGGGACGGTGTGGCCAACCCGACGGCGCTGATCCATTTGCGGACGATCCGAACGGGCGACGAGTTGCTGGTGTTTCACACGGGGGGTGAGCGAGCGGTGGTCGGGCTGGCGCGGGCGGTGAGCGACGCCTATGCGGACCCAAAGCGGCCCGAGTTGAACGATCGCGGCGAGGCGAAGTTTGCGGTGGTGGATGCTGAGCCCGTGGCGCGGGCGGCGACACCCGTGACACTCGCGGCGCTGCGTGAGCAGCCGGCGATGAAGGACTTTGTGCTGCTCAAGCAATCGCGGCTGAGCGTGATGCCCGTGCCCGGCGCGATCGATCGGGCGATCCGCGCGCAGGCGGGGTTCGTGGAGTTGGGTGGCAAGGGGCCGGCGCGGGCGAAGAAGTGATGTCGGCGGGGATCAGTACGCGCGGTCGACGCGGGCGCCGGGGTAGAAGCGGGTGAGGATCGTGCGGAAGTCTGCGCCGCGCTCGGCCATTTCCTTTGCGGACCATTGGCACATGCCCACGCCGTGACCGAAGCCGCGGCCCCGGATGGTGGCGACATCGCCGACGAAGGTTATGTCCATGTCGCCGGAGTTCACGCGGTTCTCGCGGGTGATGTTGGCGATACCCGGTACGTCCTGATTGAGCGCTCGACGGAGTTCCTCGGCGGTGATGGAGAAGTTCTCGCCGGTGGTGGCGGTCAGGAGGTAGCGGGTGGGTCGGCCGGTGTCGTTGGCGACGGCGACGCGGGCCGAGCGGAGCGACGAGATGGTTTTGATGGCGTGGCCGTTGATCTGGCCCCAGGCTTTGAGTCGCTGGGAGACTTCCTGTCGGGTGCGTTGGACGGTCCAGCGGAACCACGGGGAGGACTGGCCCAGTTCTTCGCGTGAACTTGCCTGGATGGGGCCGGCGAGGTTGTACTCGAAGCCGCGGACTGTGGGCCAGGTGTCGCGAGCGCTGGCGGCGCGGCCGCCGGAGGTGCTGTGGTAGTAAGAGCGGAGAATCTGGCTCTGCCAGGTGAGGACGACGCCGCGAGTGTCGGCGACGGCGCGGGTTGCGACGGGCCAGTCGCTGGTGCCGTTGTACGCCTGATCGCGGACGCCGCGTTCGACGTCGAAGGCCTGGCCGATGGAGCGAGCGCGGTTGATTTCGTGGATGGCGTAACTGCGAGCGGCGACGGCCTGGGCCTGAAATGCGGCCAGGGGCCACGTGCGGAACATCTCGGCGGAGACGACGCCCCGGAGGTAGTCCTCGATGCCGACGTGCTCGATGACATCGAACGAGCCGGCGGGCAGATCGGTGCGGATGGACAGTTCGATGACGCCGGGGTAGCGGGTGCCGTTGACGATGACATCGGGAGTCGCGGCGGCCGTGGGCGCGGCGTCGGCGGGTGTAGCGGCGGTGGCGGGGGAGGTGCTGGTCGCGGCGATGGCCTGAGAGTTTCGGAGCGAGCGTTCGTCCGCGGCGATTCGGAGCGAGCCGGAGCGTTCGAATCGGCCGATGAGCCCCGAAGCGTCGCGGAGTTCCCACCCGGCGGCGGTAAGGCGAGCGGTGACGGGCGGGGCCATTCGAGCCGGCGGGCGTGAGGCGGTGGCGGTGGCCATGCGCTGGCCGGTGGAGGCCTGAACCCAGAGCACGCCGGCGGCGCCGGCGCTGCTGGCCAGGCGGAGGTTGGTCTGGGCGGCCTCGATGCGGACGCGGATCTGCGGTTCGCCGGCGATGCCCGGCAGGATGACTCTGCCGACTTCGGCGGTGGTGGAGGTCGTTGTAGGAGTGGGAGATGGGGTGGATGTCGTGCGACTTCCGCCGACGCCGAGGTCCTGGCCCAGGCCCTGCATGGTGTTGCAGCCGGGGATGACCAGGATGGCGGCTGAGAGTGCCAGCGCGAGGGCGGAGCCGAGGGCCGACGAGGCGAGCGCGCGGGGCGACACCCAGCGCGGGAGCGTGAAGAGCGAACCAGTGTCCATGTTCTGGAATATCGGACGCACCCCCCCTTCGGACTGGAGCGCAAGGTTCGGGCGATTGTGGGCGGGTCTGGCCTGTTTGGCCTCAAACCGTGGCCGGCCGCGTGAATCGAGGGTGGCGAGGCTGTACGGGCGAGGCGCGAGGGTGTGTCGGCGTGGTTCGTTGCGAGCGTGGGCACTTCCCAACCACAGGCCGAACGGCTAGGCTGGGGGTATGTCCAGCATCAGCGGCAGCACTGGCGTCGGGTCTGGGGAAGCACAGCGCGTTGCGCCGACGTCCGCGGCGGCGCGTGGTGAGCCGGACGATGGCGAGATCATGCTTTGGCTGACCCTGACGATGATCCCGGGGCTGGGGCCGGTGAACATCGGACGGCTGGTGTCGGCGATGGGATCCGTGTCGGCGGTGTTCTCGGCGACGGATGAACGCGTGCGGACGGTGGAGGGGATGGGGCCGGCGCGTGTGCGGGCACTTCGGCAGGAGCGGGCCAAGGCCGAGCAGATGGCCAGGGACGAGCTGCGCCAGGCACGGGACACGGGTGTGAGGGTTGTGAGCATCGCCTCGCGGGCGTACCCGCCCTTGCTCAGACAGATCAGCGATGCGCCGCCGGTGTTGTACGTGCGCGGCATGCTCGACGCAGGCGACGAGACGCGCAACGGGCCGGACTCGTATCCGGTGGCGATTGTCGGGTCACGGGCGTGCACTGCGTATGGGATGGAGCAGGCCGAGCGGTTCGCGACGCACCTTTCGGGGGCGGGGCTGACGGTTGTGTCGGGCGGCGCGAGGGGGATCGATACGGCGGCGCACCGGGCGGCGCTGCGGGCACGCGGGCGGACGGTTGCGGTGCTGGGGTGCGGGCTTGCCAAGTGCTATCCAGACGAGAATCAGGAGTTGTTCGATCGGCTCGCGGAGCACGCGGACGACCCGTCGCGGTCGTGCGGGTGCGTGGTGAGCGAGCTGCCGCTAAACACGAACCCATCGGCGGAGAACTTTCCGGCGCGGAACCGGATCATTTCGGGACTCTCTCTCGGGGTGCTGGTGATCGAGGCGGCGATGCGGTCCGGGGCGCTGATCACGGCGCGGATGGCGGCCGAGGAACACGGGCGGGAAGTGTTCGCGCTGCCGGGAAGGGTGGATTCGCCGGCATCAGAGGGTTCGCTGGCGCTGGTGCGGGCGGGCGGGGCGTCGATGGTGACATCACCGGCGGACATTCTTGAAGAACTGGAGTCGCCCGCACGGCACACGCACGGCGGGACGCATGCGGCGCGATACGGCGGGGCGACGCTGTTTGAGCCGTCGGACCAGGAGCCCGCGAGTACCGCACGGACGGCTTCGGCACGGAGCGAATCGCCCGCCGTGGCGACGCTGTCGGCGTCGCAACGAGCGCTGCTGGAGGCGCTGAGCGAGCCCAAAACCTTCGATCAACTCAGCGCGGAACTGGCTCGCGACGCTGGCGGGCTGCGGGCGGATGTGACGATGCTGGAGTTGCGGAGGCTGGTCCGGCGGCAGGGCGCGGCGATGGTGCGCGTGCGGGAGTGAGCGTCGGTGCCGGCGGGGAGTGCGCGGAGGAGTGGATGCGCAAATTTCGCAAGTCATTGATAGACATTGACTTGCGTGTGATGCCGAAGCCTTTACCGACCAACACCCGAAAAAATCGAAAGATTGGTTGCCGATTGGACGATGATCGGCTAGTCTTTACCGAACGACCTTGTCGGACAATCTCAGGCTCACAGGCACCGTGCGATGTGGGGTGCTCTTGGGAGTGAGGTTGTGATGAGGCGGGGGTGGTCGGCTCGGCGGATGCCGAGACGAGTGTGCGGACGGATCCCGTCGGGTGGAACCCATCGGATGCCCAACATAGCGAGGCTCACCGATGTTTCAGGCACTCAAGTCATGGCGGCACAGTCCGGATCGGCTCCCTCAGTCTGAGCCGCTGTTGAGGCTCGGGCCGGGTGGTGACTTTCAGCGCGATCTGGTTGGTGAGAGCGACGGTGAGATTTGCGACGCGGTCGGGGTTCGGGGCGCGGAGGCGCAGGACGCCGTGGGCGGTGGGGGCGGTGCAGGTATTCGGCTGGTGCAAGCGGTGGCGGCCGGTCGGGCTGATCTGGGTGTTGGGGCGGGAACGGTCGGGAGCGATGGACGGCCTGGTGTGGCAGGTGTGGGGGACGAGCGATCTGGTGACGGGGCGTTCAAGCGTGCGGGGTTGGTGCTGGCGGCGGAGGCGGGGTTGAGCGGGCAGCGTTCGGCGATCGGGGCGTGTCTGGATTCGTGCCGACGGCTGTTCGGGGAACTTGGGCCGACGCGGCAGGAGCACGGGTCGCTTCGGCGAGGGCTTGGGGGACTGGTGTCGAGAGGTGTGTCTGGGGGTGTTTCGGGATTTGTGACGGGGGGAGTGGTTGGTGGCGGATCGGGGAGGGCGGGGACGAGGAACTTCACCCGGGCCAGGCTTGGCCCTGAATTGACGGAACCCACTTCGGAGGCAACGCATGAACCTGACCCCCAAGCAACTGCGCATTCTCTCGCTCATCCGCGACTGGCGGATTCGTCACGGCTATTCGCCGACGATGCAGGAACTGGCCGATCAGATCGGCGTCAGCAAGGTCACCGTGTTCGAGCACGTCGAGGCGCTCATCAAGAAGGGCGCGTTGGTTCGGGAGGCGAACAAGGCACGCTCTTTGTCGATCGCTGACGGGATTTCGGTCCCGGACGAGAGTCGGCCGTTGCGGTTCCCGCTGGTGGGGAAGATCGCGGCGGGGTATCCGATCGAGAAGGTGGCGGACACCGACGAGTTGGATCTTCTGGGCGTGCTCGGGCCGCGGGCGGGCAAGGCCGCGTCCACGTTCGCGCTCAAGGTTGAGGGCGACAGCATGAAGGACGAGGGCATCCTCGACGGCGACTTTGTGCTGATCGAACGGACGGATGTCGCGGGCAACGGCGACCGCGTGGTGGCGCTGCTGCCCGACGGGCAGACGACGCTCAAGACGTTTTACCGCGAAGCGGACCATGTGCGCTTGCAGCCGGCGAACCCGGCGTTCAGCCCGATCATCGTGCGCGACTGCAAGGTGCAGGGGATTGTGCGCGCGGTGGTCCGCAAGTACACCTGAGACGAGTCGGAGCGCAGCGGCGCGGTTCGGTTCGGTGGTGCGTGTGATGGCGAGCGTGTGACCCGAGTGGTTGGGCTTGGCTGTGACGCGCCGGGCGCGAGTGGCCGGTCGTTGCTTGCCGGCTGTGACTGCCGCGCTGCGAGTGGCCCGTTTCGAACGGCCGGCTTTAAGAGGCTGGCTGTCACTGGCCAGCCGTAACTGGCTCGCGGTGTTTTCGCGGTCGGGCGTTCCGCTCCCGATGCGCTACGTGCCCGCGGCGACGATGAGCATCCAGAGCGCCAGAATGCTGCGGGCTGTCCACGCGATCGTGCGGACCCAGTGCCAGGCGACCAGAGCGCGGTGCGTGGGTTCGTCGAAGCCTCGGGAGAGGCGTTCGTGCTGCGGCACACTTTTGAGGAAGGTCACACCCCAGCAGACGGCCAGCAGGGCAACGCCCGCGATCGCCGTGGCGCCGGTGTGCGTGGCGATGGTGCCGCCGGTGAGTTCGCGGGCGAGCAGGATCGCGGCGGAGGCGGCCTCGATGAGCATCAGCGGCCCGACGATCAGGCCGGTGCGCGAGACGTGCCGCCGTTCGTAGTCGTTGAATGCGTCGCGCCCGATGCGGGACATGAGCGGGTAGTGGACCACGGCGACAAAGAGCACCAGGCCGGTCATCCAGAGTGTGCTCAGGACGTGTGCGGCGTGAATGAGCGTGCTCATCGGGCATGCTCCGCGGGAGAGGCGGCGTTCGGGATGCCGAGGTCTGCGATGAGCGTTTCGGCCGCACGACGGCCTGAGCGCATCGCGCCGTCGATGCTGGCGGTGTCGGCGTCATCGCCGGCGCGATAGAGCCCGGGCGCGATTCGAGCGGGCCAGTCGGTCCGCGTGTACCAGGACGGGGACTGATCGGGGAGGGCGTGCGTGATTCGGTTCGTGCGGAGGTGTCGCCAGCGCTCGGTGTTGTCCTTCGGGAACCACCGCGCCAGTTGCGCCCGGCAGGCGGTCAGGAGAGTCGCGTCGTCGTCGCGATTGGCAAGGACGCTGATGCTCGCGAGGCTCTGACCGGCGGGGGCATAGGCGGGCGAGACGCTGGACATGAAGGCGAGGTTCGTGATCGGGCCGGTGTTGTGGCCATCGAGCAGCAGCAGGGCCTCGCGGCCCGGCTTGGGCGGCGGGCCGTCGATGGCCATGGAGATGTTCGTCACGCTGCGCCACGGACGGGCGATGCGTCCGGATCGGCCCAGGAGCGCGTCGGCGGCGGGCCCCTCGGTGGCGAGGACGACGGCGCGTGCGCGGAAGGTGCCGACGTTGGCCACGTCGACCTGTCCGGGCGCGACGCGCTCGACGCGGGCGTTGAGCCAGAGCACGCCGGGCTCGAGTCGGGCGGCGAGTTGCTCGCTGATGCGGCCCATGCCCAGCGCGGGGACGGCCGCGTCGCCCTCGCTGAACATCTTGAAGACGAACTCCATCATCCGGCTGGAGGAGGCGAGCGAGGAATCGAGCATGATCCCGCCGAAGAACGGGCGGAAGAACCGGTCGATCATCGCGTCGCTGAATCCGCGATCGCGGAGCGTTGACAGGATGGTCCGTTCCGGTCGCTGCGCGGAGAAGAGGTCGGCGATGGGGAGTTTCTGCACCTCCGATCGGAGCGAACCGACGCGTACTTTGTCGGCGATGGAGCCGACGCCGGCCAGCGCGCCATCGAGCAGCGAGCCCGGGCGACGCCATGGGTCCATGAGCGTGTGCCACTTGTCGGCGTGGAAGATGCGCGAGCCGGGCTCGAAGCTTCGCAGGTCCAGCGCGGCGTAGTCGAGCGTCGCGCGTGCCTCGGGATAGGCGGTGAGAAAGACCTGGAAGCCGCGGTCGAGGCGGAAGCCGTCGACCAGATCGGTGCGGACGCGTCCGCCCGGGGCGTCGCTGGCTTCGAAGATCTGGCACGAGAGGCCGGCGCGAGCCAGGCGCAGGGCGCAACACATCCCGGCGAGGCCGCCGCCGACCACAATGACATCTGCCTGGTTCATCCGACGAGGTCTCCGTTGGCGCCTGAGCCGCGGCCCGGTGCGGATCCGGGGACGGCGCACGCGAGGGCAAGGTAGTCGGGGCGATCTGCGGCGGAGGCGTGGCGGAAGGCGGAGGCGACGCGGGCATTGCGGATGAGGAACGCGCCGGGCATCTGGAAGCCATCGCCGACGAGCTTGCCGACGACGTGGCCACGGAGCGTGGCGACGATGCCGCGGAGGAAGCAGCGCAGTCCGAAGAGTTGCGCGAGCGTGCCGCGTTGGAGGTTCATGGCGGCGTAGAGGTGTTTCTCGGGATCGCTGATGTGATCGATGTCGTTCAGGCCGAAGGATGCGAGCCAAGCGGCGGCGTCGTCGGCGGGAGTCATGTGTACGAGAACGATGCGAGTACCGTTGGACTCGATGCGCTCTCGGCGTGCGGCGAGATCGCTGAGGGCTTCCTTGCAGAACGTGCAGCCGGAGTGGCGGAGGAAGACCAGCAGCACGGGCGCGCGTCGGCTGGCGTCGGCGATGGTCAGGCCGTCGCGGAGGGTGTGCGAGGCGAGGGCCTGATCGAGCGGCGGGGTTGGCGCATCGGCGATGGTGGTCATGGCGAGTTCTCCGCGTCAGGCTCGCCCGCCGCGAGTGCGGAGGGCGGCGAGCAGGATGAGTGCGAAGGGAACCCACCAGATGAGGTCATTGAAGATGATGGTGAGCCAGAACTCTGAGGGGAGCGTGCCGTCGTTCCAGGGCTTGATGAGCCCGATGGGGCCGAAGATCTTGCCGAGGAAGCCGACGAGCACGATGGGCCAGTGTCGGAGCGGATCGCGGGCGGCGGCGAGGTAGCCGACGCCGTAGACCCCGACGATCATGCCGATGCAGGCCCAGAAGTTGAGCGTGACGGGGCTCTGGTCTGGCAGGTCCAGGAGCGCGAGTGTCTGCTGCGGGAGGAGGATGACGATCGCACCCCAGAGGATGTTGTACACGCCCGCGATGGCTAGGACTCGTGCCATCCATGCGGGAGAGGTTTGTTCGCGGGCGATCCAGCCAGGTGCGGTGTGAGGAGCCGAGGATCCAGTGGCGATTGCGGAGTTCATGGTGTGTCCTTCTGCGCGGGATTCGCGCCGGCGTTCAGCGTTCTGGCCAGGAGCCAGTCGATGGCTCGGGGAAGTTCATCATTGACGACGAGGGTGTGCCCGGCCCCTTTCGAGAGCGAGAACTCGACGGGCGCGCCGGCCTTTGCGGAGGCCTCCGCGGCGCGGCGGAGCGGGGGGGCGGGGATGATGGGGTCGATCTCGGCGGCGATGACGAGGGTCGGGGCGATGTCGGTCGGCTGTGTCCGTCGCGGCCCGCCGGCGACGCAGGCGACGGCGGCGAGGCGATCGTGTTCGCTCCGGGCGAGCGCCGATGCCGCGGCCGCGCCCATCGAGTGGCCAACGACGTACACGCGTGCGGGGTCGATGGTCCAGCGCTGAGCGGCGAAGGCGAGCACTTCGGCGAAGATGGCGTTGCCCTGCGGCTGGCCGTCGCCGGGGCGGAGGACTGTCGCGCCCATGATCGTTTCGGTCCGCGGCGAGAGCACGATGAAGCCGTGCTGCTCCGCGAGCGTTGCGATTCTGCCTGCGCCGTAGGCATCGAGGAACATGTTCTCATCGCCGCCCGCGCCGTGAAGGGCGATGACGACGGGAACGCGACGACCCGCCTCGATTGCGGCCGCGGCGGATTTCGGCACGACCACGCGCATCGGCAGCGTGGGGACGCCCTCGATCGGCAGCGTGAGGTGCCAGTCTCCCGCGCCGGTGAAGGCCTGCGAACCCGCGCGCATGCGCTCGATCTCGCGTTCGATCTGTCCGGTGAGTGTGATCGGATGGCTCTGGAACTCAGCGCTGTTGTTGGGCGAGGGCTCGTCGACAAGCAGCGCGATGCGTGAGCGGACGAGCCCGGCATCGCCGGGGCGTGCGGTTGCCTCGGCCTCGCGGACAGCCCGCTCCAGACGATCGCGCGTTGTGCTCAGGGGCTCGGGGAGCACGTAGAAGACGCCGAGGTTCTGCTCGGCGATCGATTCAGCGCCCTCGGCGTTGGCGGGGTCCGCGCCGTCGCGACCCATGCGCAGGCGCAGTTCGTGCCAGCCCTGGGCCAGATCTTTGGTGGGGACCGCGACGGTGGTGTCGACCCACGCCCACTGGACGCCGTCGGGCCCGGGCTCGAGAAGGGGGGCGCCGACATCGATCGTGATTCCGGGCCCGCAGGTGCGCTCGCTGCCGATGTGCAGCACGAGATTGGCGTGCTGGTTGGCGGCGGGTGGGATGTCGGGGCTGGCGGGGCGCCTCTGCACGCGGTACATGGACGTAAGGCGGACCTGAACCTCCGGGATGGTGCCGCCGAGCGACGGCTGCACGAGGCGCGCGGGCGTGATGGAGGCCTTGACGGAACTAACGAGCTGCTGCGGCTCGTCGAAGCGGAAGTGGCTCACGCCCGCGGCGGAGACGAGCTCGGCGTGCAGCGCATTGACCTTGCGCACCGCGCTGGCGAAGTTGCCCGTGAAGAAGTCGCTGGTCAGGCCGTCGAAGGCGCGGTGTGCGGTGAGGCTCTGGGCGGAGTTCGTCCAGCCGGGCTGGCCGGGCATCGACGCGAGATCCGCGGCGGCCATGTACGCGCGATCGAGTGCGACGTACGCGCGAGCCAGATCGGCGCGCGTGACGCCCACGGCCGGTCGCCAGGCTCGGCTTGGGCCGGACGCCGGGGACGAGGCGGGCGCGGTCGGCTCGGCATCGGCGGTGCTGCTCGCCGGGCAGATGGTGGCGAAGGCCAGGCAGGCGAACATGCACGCGGCGGGGACGAGTGCGGGGGCAGATCGAGGAGGCATTCGCGGGGCTCCGGGGATCACATCTTCATTCGGGAACGCACACGCGAAAGCCCGCCGTCGACCGCGAGGGTCTGACCGGTGATCCATGAATTGGCGGGGTCGAGGAGGAAGACGACGGCGGCGGCGACTTCGCGTGCTTCGCCAAGTCTGCCGAGCGGGTGCATGGCGATCGAGGCCTTCTCGGCCACTTCGCTGGAGAGCAGGGGCTTGGCCATGGGCGTGCGGGTGAGGCCCGGCGCGACGGCGTTGACGCGGATGCCCGGGGCGTATGTCGCGGCGGCGGCGCGGACGAGGCCGCTGACGCCGGCCTTGGCCGCGGCGATGGCCTCGTGGTTGGGCAGGCCGACTTCGCCTGCGGTGGAACTCATGAGCACGACCGATCCGCCGGCGCTGCGCATGACTCGGCCGGCGCTGCGCATGACCGCGAAGGCACTGGTGAGGTTCTGATCGATGACGGAGCGGAAGTCTGCGGCGCTGGTCTGGTGGGCGGCCTTGAGCATGATCGAGCCGGCGAGATTGGCCACCGCCATGAGCGAGCCGAACTTCGCGACGGTCTGGTCGAAGAGGGCGTCGACCTGCTCGAAACTCGTCGCGTCACAGACCGCGTGCTCGCAGCCGATGCGAGAGGACACGCCCGCGAGACGGGCTTCATCGCGACCAGCGATCATGACCTTTGCGCCGGTGCGAACGAGCATCTCGGCGGCCTCTGCCCCGATTCCACCCGCGCCGCCGATGATGAGCACACCCTGCCCCGGGAAGCCCGGGGAACCCGCAGAACCTGTCTGTCCGTCCATGGTCCGCCTTTCAAAAGCGACCGTCAAGGTGGGACCAGAGGATAGGCCCGACCCGCGCGCAGGCCGACGGCGAAGGCCCCGGAACAACGGGCGCTCGGGGTGTCGTTGGCAACGAAGAAGGGCTCACTCGACGGCGAAACACGCGACGCGCCGGCCGTCGCGTTTGGCTTCGAGCGCGGGGCGTTCGACTTTGCAGCGGTCCATGACTTTGGGGCAGCGGCCGGCGAACGCGCAGCCAATGGGCAGGTTGTACGGGCTCGGGACGTCGCCCTGGAGAACGGTGAGGGGGCGATTGGTGCGCTCGCTCGGGTCGTCGATGGGGTTCGCGCCGAGCAGGGCGCGTGTGTAGGGGTGGCTCGCGCTGGTGAGCAACTCGTCGCAGGGGCGTTCTTCGACGACGCCGCCGAGATACATGACCAGAACGCGGTCGCAGAAGTGCTCGATGACTTTCAGATCGTGGCTGATGAAGACCAGGGTGAGGCCGAGGCGGTCTTTGAGGTCCATGAGCAGGTTGAGCACCTGCGCCTGGATGGAGACATCGAGTGCGGAGACGGGCTCGTCGGCGACGAGGAACTCCGGCTTGACGGCCAGGGCGCGTGCGATGCCGATGCGCTGGCGCTGGCCGCCGGAGAACTCGTGGGGGAACTTGTCCTTTGCGTCTGTGCGGAGGCCGACCTGAGCGAGGAGGTCGTCGATGTACTTCTCGCAGGCGGCGTCGAAGTCGTCGGCCTCGACGACGCCGTGGAACACGATGACCTCGCGGAGGAGCTGGCGGATGGTCAGCCGCGGGTTGAGCGAGGAGTACGGATCCTGGAAGATGATCTGCATGCGACGGCGCATGGGCATCATGCGGCGATGATCGAGCCCGACGAGTTCCTGGTTGTCGAAGCGCACGCTGCCGCTGGTGGGCTCGATGAGTCGGAGGAGGAGTTTGCCGAGGGTGCTCTTGCCGCAGCCGGACTCGCCGACGATGCCAACGGTCTGGCCCCGCTCGACGGTGAACGAGACGCCGTTGACGGCGTGAACCGCGCCGATCTGACGGTTAAAGACCCCGCCGCGGACGGGGAAGTGCTTGACGAGATTCGTGACTTCGAGAAGCGCCATGGGCGATCAGACCCCCGGGTGCGTTCGAGGCCCGGGGTGCGAAGGGCGTTCCGGGCCGACGACGCGTGACGACCGACGACGGGCTGAAGGAGAGGCGGGACTCAGCGGGTGGATGAGTAGTTGCCCGTGAGTTTGTCGCCGAAGAACCGGTGGACGACGCCCATGAGCAGGCCCATGGAGACGGTGGTGACGGCGATGGTGATGATGATGATGCAGGTGGCGAAGGTGACCTGGTTGCGTCGGACCCACCGGAGGCAGATGCCGATGGTGGCGACGAGCGTGAGAATGCCGAGGCAGATGAAGACTGCGGTTGGGCCGGAGCCGTCGCCCAGGAGCAGAGCGGCGGTGAGGGTTGCAGAGTCGCCGATGAGAGCAGGTGCCTGGTTCATGTCAATCGATCCTTTGGGCATCGGTGCCCGAACGTGACGGTCGCCGGCGTCCGTTGCCGGGCGTTATGGACGGCCAGAGTGTACGGGCGTTGACGCCGGTGTCGCAATCCCGGCATGGGCGGACCTGCGGGGTCGGGATCCTGTGCGGTGCATCCCCCCGTGCTTCGGGGGCGAAGACGGGAGGCCCGCCCGTTTGCCGGGGGCTGCTTGAGCGGTGCCGAGGGCATAGTGGCAACATGATCCGGGGAGGCTCATACCCGAAGCGATGGACGCTCGTGGTGATTATCGGATAGGCTCTTGTCGGCTTGAATCTGGGCGGGATCGAGAGTCCTTGGCCCGCACACACGCGAGAATCAGAGTATGGAGACGACCATGACCAATCGTGCACACACCGGGCCGCGACCTTCGGCGTTCTTTGGCCTGACCAGTCTCACGCGCCGTGGGGTGCTCCGGGTGCTCGCGAGTGCCGGGGTCGGCGTGGCGTCGATGGTGATGTTGGCGGGCACGCTGACTGCCGAGGCCAATGCGGGGCAGGGTGGTGGAGCGGGGGCGGGTGGTGGTGCGCGGAAGGTGTTGCAGATGCCGATGCGGACGGACGGGCCGAAGAGCCTGGACCCTGCGCAGGGGAGCACGCAGTACGACAACATCGCGGTGTCGCTGATGTTCGAGACGCTGGTGACGTTCTCGTACGCGAACCCGAGCGAACTCGAGCCGGTGCTGCTGAGCGAGATGCCGGTGCGCAGCGAAGGCGGGAAGATCATCACGTTCAAACTCAAGCCCGGCGTGACGTTTCACGACAACGCGTGCTTCGCCGGTGGCAAGGGTCGGGAGATCACCGCGGACGATGTGTTCTACTCGATCAAGCGGCTGGCCGACAAGCGCAACGGGCTGAAGAACTGGTGGCTGCTCGAGGGCGTGATCGAGGGGTTTGATGAGTACAAGGACGAGCAGAACAAGGCGCTGGATTCCGGCGGGACCTTCAACTACGACGCGCCGGTGCGCGGGTTCGAGAAGGTCAGCGACAAGGAGTTCCGGATCGTGCTGACGCGGCCGGTGTACCGGTTCCTGTACACGCTGGCGCAGTTCCAGTTGTCGATCGTGCCGAGGGAAGCGGTGGAGAAGTACGGCGATCGATTCTCGTTCAACCCGGTGGGCACGGGCCCGTTCGTGCTCGATCAGTGGGAGCCCAAGCAACGGCTGAACGTGAACCGCAACGCGAACTATCACGATGTGCGGTACCCGGCCCGGGAGGCGTGGAGCCGTGATGATCGTCGTCGTCGGATGGACCGTGCGGCGGGGCAGCGTGTGCCGTTTGTGGACCGGATGGAGTTCACGATGTTCGTGCAGGACCAGCCGATGTGGCTGGAGTTCCAGTCGGGCAAGTTGGGATACATCGAGGTTCCCAACGACTACTTCGAGCAGGCCTTTGACAAGCGCACGCGCGGGCTCAAGCCGGAGATGGTCCAGAAGAGCGTCACGTCGCACAGCGATGTGCTGCTGGACTTCATTTTCACGGGCTTCAACATGGCCGACCCCGTGGTAGGTGGATTGACGCCCGAAGCGAGGGCGCTCCGGCAGGCGATTCATCTGGCGGTCGATCATCAGGAACTCAACGAGGTTGTGTATCAGGGCATCAGCAGCGTCTTTGACGGCCCGATCCCGGTGGGTGTGCCGGGCCACCCCGAGGGCAGCAAGGCGCCGATCTCGTGGACCACGCCGGACCTGGACCGCGCCAAGGAATTGCTGGCCAAGGCCGGCTGGCCCAACGGCAGGAACGCCCAGGGCGAGCAACTGACGCTGCGGTACTCGACGAGCAACAGCGAGCAGAACCGCAAGATCAGCGATCTGCTCAAGCGGCAGATCGAGCGGCTGGGCGTGTCGTTCAACCCTGTTCTGCTGGACTTCTCGACGCTCATCGAGAATGTCAACAACAAGAAGGCTCAGTTGTTCGGGTTTGCGTGGGGCAGCGACTATCCGGACGCCGAGAACAATCTGGCGTTGTTCTACGGCCCCAACGAGAGCCCCGGCAGCAACCACTACAACTACAAGAACCCGGCGTACGACGCGCTGTACGAGCAGATTCTGGTCATGGCGCCGAGCCCCGAGCGGACGAAGATCTATGAGCAGATGCGCGACATGATTCTGGCGGACGTGCCGTACATCGGCAGCATGGGCCGGACGCGGTTCTACCTGATGTCGCCGTGGATCCTGAATTGCCGCCCGACGGAGCGGACGTGGTCGTGGATGAAGTACCTCGATGTCGATGATTCCAAGCGCAAGTAAACGGACTTTTTTGCGGAGGACCGAATGGGCCGTCGCGGCATTCCCGGGCTGTCGTTCTCGTGGAAGCGAGCGGTTGGCATTTCTGCCGCCAAGGCGCGCTTGTCGCGAAGGCTGGGCGTGCCGCTGACGCGCTCGGGTCGTCAGCGATGGGCCGGTGCGAAGATGGGCTGTGCGCTGGTGCTGGTCGCGGGCGTTGCGGTGGTGATGCTCGCGTCCGCCGCGGCCATGGGGGTGGTGCGGTTGCTCGCGCAGTCGTGACCAGCGCACGGTGTCGACGGCGGCTGTTGGTCGGGTCATGACGCGGCGTCGGCGTCGTTGCCGTCGCCCGCAGGGGCATCCGGAGCAACGGCGACCTGCGCCGGGCGCACGAGACGATCGCCCAGCATGTAGCCGATGCGGAGGGTCATGACGACCTGGCTCGGCGGGACGTTGTCGGCGGGCATGTGCATGACGGCTTCGTGGCGTGTGGGGTCGAAGTCGTCGCCCTTGCCGGGGCGGATGGGCTGCACGCCGCTGTTGCCCAGCACGCGGATGAGTTCGTCCTTGATCATGGTCACGCCGTCGATGACCTGCTTGGTGGTCGAGCGCGAGGTGTCCTGCGAGAGTGCCAGGTCGAAGTGATCCAGGACGGGGATGATGCTGGTCAGCACGCTGCGGACGCCCATTTCGCGGGCGGTGTGCTCGTTCTGGATGGCGCGGCGCTGGTAGTTCTGAAAGTCGGCCAGGGCGCGCTTGTGCGCATCGATGGCAGCGTCGCGCTCGCTGGTGAGCCGACGGATGGTGTCCTGAAGTTCGTCCAGCAGCGACGCTGTGGCATCGGGATCGTCGTGACGACGATCCGCCGCGCCCTCGGCGTCGGGCGTGCTGGGGTTCGCGTTGGCGGGGTTGTCCGCGCCGGATGGGTTTGTGGCGTCGTCGCGGTCTTTGGGGTTTCGGCGGAACGGGTTCACTTTTTGCCTCCGAAGAACTTCTTCCAGAACCCTGGATTGTCAGCGGGAACGGTCTGGCCCTCGACGGCGGCCAGTTCGCGGAGGATTTTTTCCTGCGCGGCGCTGAGTTTTCGGGGGACGACGATGGAACAGACGGCGACGAGGTCGCCGCGTTTGCGGTTGCGAAGGTCGGGCAGTCCCTGCTCGATGATGCGGTACTGCTGGCCGTGCTGCGTACCGCGTTCGATGGACAGCGTGGTGCGTCCGCCGTCGATGGTGGGCAGTTCGATGTCGCCGCCGAGCGCGGCCTTTGAGAAGCTGATGGGGACTTCGACAGCGAGGGTGTTTGCCTCGCGATGGAAGACCTCGTGTGGCTTGACGCGGACGACGACGTGCAAGTCTCCGCGGACGCCTGCGCCGGTGGGGGACTCATCGGGGCCGGGGGGCTCGCCTTCGCCCTGAACGCGGATGGCCTGGCCATCGGAGATTCCCGGCGGGATGCGGACCGAGAGCGAGCGGGCCTTGGGGGTTCGGCCCTTTCCTCGGCAGGTGGCGCAGAAGTCCTTGATGACCTGTCCGCGCCCGCCGCAGGCGGGGCAGGCGGTGACCATCCGGAACATGCCGCCGAAGCCGGCGGTCTGGACCTTGCCGTGGCCGTTGCAGGTCTGGCATGGGACGGGCTTGGAGCCGGGCTTGGCGCCGGAGCCTGAGCAGGGCTCGCAGACGTCGAGGCGTTTGAACTCGATGTCGCGTGCGACGCCGTGGAAGACGTCCTCGAGTGAGATGACGACCTCAGTTTCGAGATCGAGTCCGACGACGACACCGCCCGGGCCGCGTCGGCCCCGGCCGCCGCCACCGGCGCCGCCGAAGATGTCGTTGAACATCGAGAAGATGTCCTCGACGTTCATTCGGCTGAAGTCGTGTGTTGCGGGCCCTGCGGCGGACTGCTTGAGGCCATCACGCCCGTACTGGTCGTAGATTCTGCGCTTCTGATCGTCGGAGAGAACCTCGTAGGCCTCGGCGGCCTCCTTGAAGTTCTTCTCCGCCTCGACGTCGCCCGGGTTGCGGTCGGGATGGTACTTCATCGCGGCCCGGCGATAGGCGCGCTTGATCTCGTCCGTGTCGGCGGACTTTTCTATGCCGAGGAGTTCGTAATAGTCGCGGGGCATGAGTCACCACGGAGACACGGAGGGGGGACGGAGAAGAGGAGACGAGAATGGGGGAGGAGACGGAAGAGAGAGGCAGAGAGAGGAAGAGAGAGAGGATGACAGAGGATGAGAGAGGAAGAGGAGAGAGCGGTGAGCGGGTTGAGGAGAGACTGGAGAACGACGACGTTGGCGACGGGGTTGGACGATCCGATCAGAGGACTTTTCGGCGGATGCCTTGCTTGAGAATGGGGACGTTGAAGTTCAGCAGAAGGCCGACGCGGAGACCCGACAGCTTGAGATAGGTGAGCAGTTGAGCGTCGTGAACTGGAAGGAGTGCGTCGACGGTTTTAACCTCGACGACGACTGCTCCGGAAACGACAAGGTCCATCCGGTATCCCGGTTGGACCTTGATGCCTCGGAACTCGACCGGAAGCTCGACCTGCTTTGCGACGGGAATCGAGCGAGATTCGAGTGCGAGCACGAGGCACTGTTCGTAGGCGGACTCAAGAAGACCCGGGCCGAGCGCTTCGTGTACCTCGATCGCCGCGGCGATGATCTGCGACGTCAGGTCGACGTGACGATCAAGGACTGAGCCCACGCGAGGTTTCGTCATGGTCGGCGACCCTCCGTGAACTCTCCGAGACTCCGTGTCTCCGTGGTGGATCGGGGCCTTACGCCGTGGCGCCGATGGCGGGGGCGGCGTCGTCCTTGAGGTCAGTGATCATGACGTCGGTCGTCAGCATGAGGCCGGCGACGCTGGCGGCGTTGATCAGGGCGGTGCGAGGGACGGTGGCGGCGTCGATGATGCCCATCTTGACCAGGTCGCCGTACTCGTGGGTCATGGCGTTGAAGCCGAAGGCGCCGGAGCCATCCTTGATTTTGCTGACGACGATGTCGCCGTCGGTGCCGGCGTTGATGGCGATCTGGCGGGCGCAGGATTCGACGGCGGCGTGGACGATCTGGAAGCCGAGTTTCTCGTCACCCTTGGCCTTGGCCATGGCCTTCTCGATGGCGTCCTGCGTGCGGATGAGGGCGACGCCGCCGCCGGGGACGTAGCCGTCCTTGGCCGCGTGACGGGTGCTGTGGAGCGCGTCGTCGACGGCGTCCTTCTTCTCCTTCATCGCGGTCTCGCTGCCCGCGCCGACGTTGATGACCGCGACGCCGCCGGTCAGTTTGGCGAGGCGCTCTTTGAGCTTCTCACGGTCGTAGTCGCTGGTGGACTTGTCGTGCTGCGCCTGGATCTGTGCGGCGCGGGCCTGGATGTCGGCCTTCTTGCCTGCACCCTCCACGACAATGGTCTCGTCCTTGTTGACGATGATCTTCTTGGCTCGGCCGAGCTCGCTGACCTCGATCGATTCGAGGCTCCGGCCCAGGTCCTCGCTGAAGAACGTGCCCGCGGTGAGCACGGCGATGTCGCCCATGATGGCCTTGCGGCGGTCGCCGAAGCCCGGGGCCTTGACGGCGCAGATCTTCAGCACGCCGCGGAGACGGTTGACGACCAGCGCGGCCAGGGCCTCGCTCTCGACATCCTCGGCGACGACCAGCAGGGGCTTGCCGCTGGTGGCGATCTTGTTCAGGAACGGGAGGAAGTCGGCCATGTTGGCGATCTTCTTCTCGAACAGCAGGATGTACGCGTCCTCGAGGACGCACTCGGCGGTCTTGGGGTCGGTCATGAAGTACGGGCTGATATAGCCCTTGTCGAAGGACATGCCCTCGACGTATTCGAGCGAGGTCTCAGCGGCCTTGCCCTCTTCAACCTCGACCACGCCGTCGGGACCGACCTTGGAGATGGCCTGGGCGATGATGTCCGCGATCTGCGTGTCGTTGGAGGCCGAGACGGTGGCGACCTTGAGGTAGTCGTCCTTACCCTTGCACTTGACGGCCATCTTCGTGATGGCGTCGCTGGCGGCCTCGGCGGCGGCGTTGATGCCGCGCTGGAGGGCGACGGTGTTCGCGCCCGCGGCGACGTGACGGAGACCCTCGACGAAGATTGCCTCAGCCAGGACGGTGGCCGCGGTGGTGCCGTCGCCGGCCTGGTCGTTGGTCTTCTTGGCGACCTCGGTGACCATCTTGGCGCCCATGGACTCGAAGGGCTCGGGGAAGGTGACTTCCTTGGAGACCGAGACGCCGTCGTTGGAGATCGTCGGCCCGCCGTAGGACTTCTGGAGGATGACGTGGCGGGCTGTGGGGCCCATCGTGACCTTCACGACGCGAGCGAGGCGCTGAACGCCCTTCTTCATCTCGGCGAGGGCCGAGTCGCTGAACATGATCTGCTTGGTGGCCATGGGTTGATCCTTCAGAAGTTGCAAAAAGCGGGAGCGAGGGTCTCGGACGAGAATGCAATGATGACGGACGGGGCGATGAGGCCGGACGTGAGCCGGGCTCAGCCCTCGATGACGCCGAGCAGTTCGGTTTCCTTGATGATCAGGTGGCTCTCACCCTTGATCTCGACCTCGGAGCCGGCGTACTTGCCGTAAACCACGGTGGAGCCGACCTTGACGCTCATCTGGGCGCGCTGGCCGTTCTCGAGCAGGCGGCCCGGGCCGGCGGCGATGACCTTGCCGCGGATGGGCTTCTCCTTGGCGGACTCGGGGAGATAGAGGCCCGAGGCGGTCTTGCTGTCGGCTTCGATGGGCTTGACAACGACGCGGTCTTCGAGGGGCTTGATGTTCATGGTGTGCTCCGAATCGATGATGAACAGGGTGAGGGAGTTGTGTGCGAATAAAGCCGACGGGCGCTCGCCCCCGGCGTGGAGGCGTTACTTGGACGCGGGCTTGATCTCGCGGGACACGACGCGGGCGTCGGCGGCGATGACGATCTCGCCCTTGCGCGTCGGACCCTTGACGTCGAACTCATAGGTCGTGACGCCCGCGGCGACCTCGCGGTCGATCTCGATGATCTTCAGGTCGCCGGCTTCGCGCTGGGCGACGGCCAGAACCGCGGGGGGAACATCCGCCAGCGTGATGGCCGTATCGATGCTCGCGATGGTGCCGTCGGCGAAGACCTCGACCTCGGTCTCCTGGCCGTTGCGGGTGAACTCGGCGGTGTAGACGACCTTGCCGTTGTCGACGGTGGTGGTCAGGTCGGTGATGGAGGCGGCGCCGGCTTCGCGCTCGATGGCGGCGCGGGCGGGGGCGGGAAGGTCGGGGAGCGTGATCGCCTGGGCCTCGGACTTGTCGGCGGACTTGCAGCCGCCGGCGACGCTGACGGTGCCGAGCATCGCGATCGCGGTGGCGGGGACGAGCATTCGAGAGGGGAGTCGCATGGTGAATCCTCGGAGGGACGGAGCGAGTGAGTGATTGAGCGACGAAGCGAAGAAGCGTGTGAAGGGAGACGGAGATTTGGCGTGAGCGGCGGTCGGCGAGCGTCGGCAAGGAGTGCCGACCTGTCCAGTTAGAAGCCCATGCCACCCATACCCGGCATGCCGCCCATGCCACCCATACCGCCCATGCCGCCCATTCCACCCATGCCACCGCCGTGGCCATGGTCGTGATGGTGGTCGTCCTTGTCCTTGGGGGAGTCGGTGATGACGCAGTCGCTGGTCAGGAGGATGCCGGCGACGCTGGTGGCGTTGATGAGTGCGGAGCGGTCGACCTTGGCGGGCGTGAGGACGCCGGCCTTGAGCAGGTTGACGTATTCGCCGGTGAGGGCGTTGTAGCCGAAGGCGTCGCCGATCTTGCTGTCACCCTCGGTGACGCGGGCGACGACAACGGTGCCCTTCTCGCCGGCGTTGTCGGCGAGGGTCTGCAGGGGGACCTGCAGGGCCTTGTAGACGACGTCCATGCCGGCAGCGATGTCGTAGGCGAACTGGCCGACGTCGTCGGAGGTGACTTCCTTCTTCTTGCTGTAGACGCTCTTCCACTCGGGGAGCTTCTCGATGGCGGCGCGGGCGCGGATGAAGCTCACGCCGCCGCCCGGGACCACGCCCTCGGCGACCGCGGCGCGGGTGGCGTGAAGGGCGTCCTCAACGCGGGCCTTCTTTTCCTTGAGCTCGGCCTCGCTTGCCGCGCCGACCTTGATCTGGGCGACGCCGCCGGCGAGCTTGGCCAGGCGCTCCTGGAGCTTCTCGCGGTCGTAGTCGCTGGTGGTCAGTTCGATCTCGCGCCGGATCTGCTCGACGCGGGCGTTGATCTTCTTGCTGTCGCCGGCGCCTTCGATGATCGTGGTGTTGTCGGCGTCGATCTCGAACTTCTTGGCCATGCCAAGGTGCTTGAGCTCGACCGCGTCGAGCTCGACGCCGGTGTCCTTCATGATGGGCTCAGCGCCGGTGAGGATGGCCAGGTCTTCGAGCATGGCCTTTCGACGGTCGCCGTAGCCAGGGGCCTTGACGGCGCAGACCTGGAGCGTGCCGCGGAGCTTGTTGATGACCAGCGTGGCCAGGGCCTCGCCGGCGATGTCCTCGGCGATGATGAGCAAAGGCTTCTTGGCCTGCATGACCTTTTCCAGCAGCGGGACGAGCTTCTGGATGCTCTCGATCTTGTCCTCGTGGATGAGCACGAGGGCCTTCTCGAGGTTGACGGTCATCTTGTCGGGGTTGGTGACGAAGTTGGGGCTGAGGAAGCCGCGGTCGAACTGCATGCCCTCGACGACGACGACCTCGGTCTCGCGACCCTTGCCCTCTTCGACGGTGATGACGCCGTCCTTGCCGACTTTGGCGAAGGCGTCGGCCATGATCTTGCCGATCTCGGCGTCGTTGTTGGCGCTGATGGTGGCGACGTTCTGCACGTCGGCGTTGCCGTCGACGGGCTTGGCGATTTTCTTGATGTGATCGGTGGCGGCCTCGCTCGCGCGGCGCATGCCGCGGACCAGAGCGTTGGCCTCGACGCCTGCGGCGATGTGCTTGAGGCCTTCGCGGAAGAGCGCCTCGGCGAGCACGGTGGCGGTGGTGGTGCCGTCACCCGCGTCGTCGCTGGTCTTGCTGGCTGCCTGCTTGACCAGGCGGGCGCCCATGTCCTCGACCTTGTCGGAGAGTTCGATTTCCTCCGCGACGCTCACGCCGTCCTTGGTGACGGTCGGCCCACCCCAGCTCTTATCCAGCACGGCGTTCCGCCCGCGGGGGCCGAGCGTGGCCTTGACGGCGCGGGCCAGCTTCTCCACGCCGGCGAACAGGGACTGACGGGCATCAAGGTCGAAGGTCAGGGTCTTGGCGGCCATTGGCGTCTCCGGGAATCGAAGTGAGAATCTACCGAAAGCGAACGAGAGGCCCAGCGGCGGCGATCGCGCGGCCGACGGACGTACGGGGCATAGGGCAAGGGCGATGCCAGCCGTTGGTGGTGGATGCGGGGCCGCGTCCGGCCGGAGGACGGGGCCGAAGGCGGGCAGTTCAGCCGACGATCGGCCAACTCGGCGGTGATGTTCGGGCGTTGAACGGATGCGCGCGATCGCTGACCGGCTGGGCGGCTTGTCGGGGTGCAGGCCGAGGGTGTGCCTGCTGCCGTTCTGGCAGATCGGGTCGGCGTCGGTAGGACGCGGGACGGGCGGCTCAGCGTCGGCGGCGGGCGCCGAGCGTCACGGAGGCCAGGCCGGCCAGGGCCGCGGCGGTCGGGGTTGGGATGATGGCCAGGCTGAAGCGGTTGCCGGCGGCGATGCCGCTGTACGTTCCGCCGGGGACGATGGTCTGGCCAAAGTCGTTCAGGCCCCAGGCGACCACGGTGCCGTTGGAGCGGAGGGCGAGGCTGTGGTAATGCCCCCCGGCGACGGCGATGAAGTCGTTGCCCGTGGGGACGTTGCCCGTGCCGAACGCGAGGTCGCCCCAGACCGCGATGGAGCCGTCGGTGCGGATGGCCAGCGAGTGATAGGAACCGGTGGCGACGGACGAGAACGTGCCGGCGGGGGTGTTGGCGACCTGTCCCTGGGCGTCGTAGCCCCATGAGGCCAAGGTGCCATCGGCGCGAAGAGCGACGTTGTGTTCGTAACCCGCGGCAACGCTGACGAAGGTGTTGCCGGTGGGGACGTTGGTTTTGCCGAAACTGGAGTCGCCCCAGGCGCTGAGCGTGCCCAAGGTGGAGATGCCGACGCCGTGGAGTCGCCCTGCGGCAACGGCGGAGAAACTGCCGGTTGGGGCACCGGAGACCATGCCCAGGGCGTCGTATCCCCAAGTCTTGATTGTGCCGTCGTTTCGGAGGGCGACACTCCAGAAGTAGCCCGCGCCGACGGAGGTGAAGGTGCCGGTGGGGACGTTGGAGACCTGGCCGTACGAGTTGTTGCCCCAGCCGACAACCTGACCGGTGCTGCTCAGTGCGACGCCGTGGCCCTCCAGGCCGGAGATCGCGACGTAGTTGCCTGGCGGTGGGGTGGCGGTGCCGAGGAATGCGGTTCCCCAGTCGGTGATCGGGCCGGGGGTGACGGGGCGTGCCAGTGCGCTGGGTGCGGCGATGGCGGCCAGAAGGCCGATCGGGGCCATGGGGGCGTAGACACGGACAGAATTGGTGCTCATCTCTCTCTCCAGAATTGTTCGGCCTGAGTTGGTCGGACACGCCTGATGCAGAAGCGGACGCCGGGGTTCGGCGGTCCTCTCGGCAAAGCGGACTCGGAGAGTCTACCTCGGGAACTCGGGCGTGCGCGAAGGGATCGCGAATCTTCCTGAGAAGTGCGCCGTTTGCCGGATCGATGCGCGTTGGTTCAAGATCGCCGAGAGGCGATTGCGCTGGGAGAGCCCCGGAAAGTCTGGTTGAGTCAAGGAGCGCAGAAGCGACTCAGCCGCCGAAGGCCTTCTTGTAATCTTCAACGAACTTCTTCAGGCCGCTGTCGGTCAGCGGGTGGTTCATCATCTGCTTGATGACGCTGAAGGGCACGGTGGCAACGTCCGCACCGGCCAGGGCGCAGTCGGTCATGTGCTTGAGGTGGCGGACGCTGGCCGCGAGGATTTTCGTCTTGAACCCGTAGTTGTCGTAGATGGTGCGGATCTGCTGGATCAGGACCATGCCGTCCTCCGCGACGTCATCGAGACGGCCGATGAACGGCGAGACGAGGTACGCGCCGGCCTTGGCGACCATCATCGCCTGCAAGGGCTGGAAGCACAGGGTCAGGTTGGTGCGGACGCTCTCGTCGCTGAAGGTCTTGCAGGCCTTGAGGCCGTCGACGGTGCAGGGGAGCTTGACGACGATCTGCGGGGCGATCTTGGCGCGCTCTCGGCCTTCCTTCATCATGCCGGCGTAGTCGGTCGCGATGACCTCCGCCGAGACGGGGCCCTTGACGATGGCGCAGATTTCCTCGAGGCGCTTGGTGTAATCGTACTTTTCCTTGGCGATCAGGGACGGGTTGGTGGTCACGCCGTCGAGCACGCCAAGGTCGGCGGCCTGCTTGATTTCGTCGAGATTCGCCGTGTCGATGTAGAGTTCCATGACGTGAGTGTAGCAGGAAGGACCCGTCGCGTGCTGTCCATCGCGGGTGTGGAGAGGTCGGCCTGCCGTCGGCCTGTCGTCGGCCTGTCGTCGGCCTGACGTCGGGTTGACGTACGATGAACTCGGATCGCCCGATGGCCTCGAACAGGAGCGGTGCGGGCGGCGGCTCGAGAGCGGGCCGGTGGACCTCAGGGAGCATTGACGTGAACGTGCTGGACAAGGCCCGGTCGGTGCTGGCGGAATTGAGGGCGGGCAAGCCCCCCGTCGAGCAGTTCAAGGCCCGCAATGAGCAGGTGCAGTTGCTGGGCAGGCTCATCGGGCGATTCGTGAGCGACGCGGCGAAGCTCAAGGCGGCGGTTGAGACGCAGAATCTCGATGCGCTCGAGATGATGCTCAACGAGGTCGCCGGCCGTCCCACGGCTCAGCCCCCTGGGCCGGAGGACGCGGTTTCGCCCGGGGAAATGGAGCGGGCGCTCTCGGCGTTCCGCAAGCGTCTGAAACTCACGCGGCTCTCGGACGAATCGAAACTCGGCGGGCGGTACACCTCCGGCGGCCGCGCGAGCAAGATCGACGCGATCGAGCCGCCGATCGAATTCCCCATGCGCGTCTGGAAGGCCCTGGCCCGCGCGGGCAAACTCAAGGACACCGGCGGCGGGTTCTTCGGCGAGGCGTGACGGGGACAGCTCTGGGGGTGTTCAGCAGGGGTGCTCAGCTTGCGCGGATCAACTCTGGCCGACGGTCAGTTGGGCCGTGCCGGGCTTGCCGCCGCGTTTCTTCTCGGCAATGGCTTCCCAGCCCGAGCCGAGCTCGCCGATGGGATCCGGCGGGATGATCTCGACCTTCTTCTCGCCCAGTTTGACCTCGCCCGACTCGACACGTGCCTGGAACTTCTTGCACTCGTCGAGGAGTTTCGTGAGGATCTCCTCCTCGGGCACGTTGGCGACGCGTTCGCCCTGAACGTAGATGATCCCTCGGCGATCGCCCGCGAAGACGGCAACGTCTGCACCCTCGGCCTCGCCCGGGCCGTTGACGATGCAGCCCATCACGGCGACCTTGATCGGCAGGCGGATGTCCGACGCGAGCATCTTGCGGACGTCCTGCACGAGCGAGATCAGGTCGACCTGAATCCGGCCGCAGGTGGGGCAGGCGATGAGTTCCGCGCCCTTGCGCTCGCGCAGGGCGAGCGAGTAGAGCATCTCAAGACCGTCCTCGACCTCATAGACCGCGTCGCTGGCGTAAGAGATGCGGATGGTGTCGCCCACGCCGTTGGCCAGCAGCGAACCCAGCGCGACCACGCTGCGGATGCAGCCGGTTTCCTTGGGCCCGGCGTGCGTGACGCCCAGGTGGAGCGGATGGTCGAAGCGCTTGGAGATCTCGCTGTACGCCTCCAGCACCGTCACCGCGTCCATGCTCTTGGCGCTGATGACGATGTCGTGGAAGTCCTGCTCGTAGAAGATGTCGAGATATTCCTCGAGCTTGGTGATCATGATCGCCAGCAGGTACCCCCGGCGGTTGTTGCTGAAGAACTCGCCCAGTTCCTTGAGCCGGCGCTGCTTGTCCTTGCGCTCGATGATCGAGCCTTCGTTCACGCCGACGCGGATGGGCAGTTTGCGGGCTTTGCACGCCTGGATGACATCGATGACCTGCGCACGGTCGTTGATGTTGCCGGGGTTCAGGCGGATCTTGTGCACGCCGGCCTCGACGGCCTCCAGCGCACGCTGAAAGTGGAAGTGAACGTCGGCAACGATCGGCACACGGACCTGCGGAATGATCTGCTTGAGCGCGTCGGTGTCCTTCTTCTCGGGCACCGCGACGCGGACAACGTCTGCCCCCGCGGCGGTCAGGCGGTTGATCTCCGCCACGCACTTGTCGATGTCGTAGGTGTAGCCCGTGGTCATCGTCTGCACGGAGACCGGCGCGGGCGTGGTCGGTGTGCCGTCGCGGTTAGGCAGGCCGCCGCCGATGCGGACGTAGCCGACGCGATCATCGCCGAGGGTGACTTGCCGGGTGAGACGACGGGGATGAAGGATGGACATCGTGGCCGATGGTAGCGCCGATGGTCGTGCCCGGGCGAAGAGTGGGGGCGCAAGTTGGGGGCCGGAGTGTCCCGAGATTTCGTGGTGTCGGTCTGGTCAGGCCCCGCGGGAGGTCTGCGTTTCCGCCGGGACGGGGTCCTCGCGGGCGATGGCGTCGCCGGAGCGGTCGGCGGGGGCGGCGCGGTCGGGCCGGTGCTCGCTGGCGAGGATCGCCCGGAGCGGGTTTCGCGATGGACGAGCGCCCGGGGGCAGCACGCGGGGCATGGCGTCGACCTCGGGCGTGCGGAAGGCGAGCATGATCAGGCCCGCGATGACCAGCGGCACGCCGAGCATCGCGACGACCAGGCGCGTGCTGACGGCGGCGCCGAGGGTCGTGAGTTCCTTGAGCGTTTCGCCGACCTCGCCGGCGACGTAAGCGCCCACGGCGGTTGCGCCGAAACTGGCAACGGTGATGAGGCTGAGCACGCGCCCGCGCATGTCCTCCGGCGCGAGAACCTGCATCGCGGCCCAACTCTGGTTGAACGACCAGATCCAGAAGAAGCCGCAGATGAGCATCGCGGCATAGCCCCACCACAGGCCCGTCGTCAGCGCGAAGAGGCAAATGGATATGCCCAGCGACAGCACCGCGACGGGGATGAAGTGGTGCTTGGGGTACCAGCCCGGAACCAGCCGAAGCGCCAGCCCGCCCAGCACCGCGCCGATGCCCTGAATGCCTAGCAGGAACCCGACGGCGACCTCGGCCTGCTTCTGGCTCAGCGCGTACACGTCGATGCCGTAGAGCGACAGCAGCCGGACCAGCGGCGCGGCCAGCAGCGAGATGGTGACCTGTGCCGCGAAGACGGCGCGCGGACCTTTGTTGTCGCGAATGAACGATGCGGCGCTGGCGATCTGCCTGAGCACCGGCACACCCGTGGGCGCGGGCGGCGGGGCGTCGGGCGTTGTGCGAACGACCCAGGCCACCAGCAGGAAACTCAGCGCGTTGAAGAAGAACAGCGGCGCCGCGGCGATCGTCGCCAGCACAAAGCCCGCCAATGCCGGCCCGACCACGCGTGCCAGGTTGAACTGAATCCCGTTGAGCGCGATCGCACGCATGAGCTGCACGCGCGGCACGAGCCTCGGCGTGAGCGTCTGCCACGCGGGAAAGTTGAAGGCCATCACGCAGCCGTTGATCGCGCCCAGGGCAAAGAGCCACCACACGTGCGTGCGCGGGCTCTCGAAGGTCATGAGGCTGACCACGCCGACGGCGACCGCGACGAGCGCCGCGATGATCTGCGTGATGATGAGCATCGCACGCCGGTCGAACCGGTCGGCCATCACCCCGCCGAAGACACCGAGAAAGAAAATGGGCAGACCCTGACACGCGGCGAGGATGCCCTGGTCGTCGAGCCGACCGGTCAGGTTGGCGACGATCATCTGGAGGGCGAAGGCCTCCATCCAGGTCCCGATGTTGCTGACGAACTGCGCCGCCCAGACGTTGCGGAAGTGGCGGTTGGCCAGGACTTGCGAGAAGGTGATGCCCGAGGCGGTCTGGGTGGACGGGCTGGTGTCGTCGGGCGAGGTGCGCGATGTCGCGTCAGCGCTTGGCGGAACATCTCGGGTCGACACGCGGGGCTCCAGCGGGGCTACGGACAGAGCGGACTCTAGCGCGGATCGGGAGGCGATCGGCCCGGCCAGCAGGACCAAGACGCGCAGAAAGTGCCGACGCGATGCGCATGGGGCACATACCTGTCGGCCAAAGTTGCTGGAGGGGTGCCGGGCGGGCCGAAAGGACAATCACGTGCGGTGCTTGGCAGGATGCCGGGGCCCGAACGCGAGTTTCGGACGGTTTCTGGTTGGCGGACAAGTTTGGAGGTGTGCGATGGCCGAGCAGGATGCACAGGCCGGCGCGGGTGATGGGGGCGGAGCGAGCAACGACGCGGCATCGGCCGCGCTGGCGGCCGCTCAGGCGGCGATCGCGGCGGCCAAGGCGATGAACGCGCCGAGCGGCGGGAGCGCCACTG
>VYLX01000019.1_pt1 | contig 36000 bp, 33 predicted proteins | sample 5114181 | NCBI WGS metagenome assembly VYLX01 (sample SAMN12291812, study PRJNA351875) | freshwater metagenome | isolation source: freshwater lake | place: USA: Michigan, Sherman Lake | collected 2011-08-08
GGGAGTGACGGGGGGATTGGCGGGGGGACTGGCGTGCGGGTTGGCGTGAGGGTTGTGAGCGCGAGTCTGACCTTTCGGAGCATCGAGCGTGAGCACCGAACCAGCACGAGAGCCTGATGTCGCCGACGCACGTGCGCCGTACGACCTTGAGCCGCCGTTGCGGCGGGAGCAGGGAACGGAGCAGAAGGCTGGCGTGGCGGAGGTGCCTTCGGCGGGGGCGGGGTCTTTGGGGGCTGGTGGGGCTGGTGAGGCGAGTGGGGCGGGTAAGGCGGTTGAGCGTGTCGGGGCGATCTGTGAGCCGCTGTTTCCCGGCCCGCGGGTGCTCGTGCTCGTCGGGGTGACGCTGACGCTTGTGGCGATGATTCTCGCGGCCAGTCAGCCGGGCGCGGCCGGCGGTGAGGCCGCGCCGTGGGCGCTGCGGCTCGGGCGTGTGCTGGTGACGCTGTTCGACATCGCTGTGCACACGGGAACGGGGATGGTGGCGGTGCTGCTGATGGCGGTGTTTCTTCAGCGTCGCGTGGGCGGGGTGGATCTGGCGGCGGCGCGGATGCTGGTGGCGGTGTCGGCGTGCGTGTGCGTGATGAACATGCCGGTCGATCGGAGCGCATCGCTGGCGACGGTGGTTCTCGGACTTCGGGCGTTGCTGGCGCTGGGGGCGTACTGGGTGCTGCTGCTGGCCCTGTTCCGGCGGTCTGTTGCGGACACGAACATCCTTGCGGCGTTTCACGTCTCGTTGTACCTTGTGATGGTTCTCGGCACGGCTCTGCACAGCGCGGTGCAGTCGGCCTCGGTGGCCGGGGTGACTGCTGGAGGCGCACCGTGACCATGCCGAACGACTTGCGGAGTTCAGAGAGCCAGACGGCGGGGCGGGCCTGGGGCTCGGGCGATGCGGTGCGTCGCGCGGTCGCGGCGTATGAGGCGGAGTTCAACGCGCCGCCGGAGGTTGTGGGGGTTGCGCCGGGGCGGGTGAACATCGTCGGCGAGCACACGGACTACACGGGCGGGTTTGCGCTGCCGATGGCCATTGCGCAGTGCTGCGCGGTGGCGATGGGTCGGCAGCCCGGGGGCGTTTCGACGCGGGTGGTGGCGGCGGATCTGGGCGAGCGGCTGTCGCTCAGCGTGGAGGATGCGTTGAGCGCGGGGCACCTTTCGCGACTGCATCAGCGGTGGGCGCGGTACGCGCTCGGGCCTGTGGCGCTGGCGCACGCGGGCGGGGCGCGGCGGGAGGCGGGCGGGCGCGAGCATGGTCCGGCGCTGCGGATGAGCATCGCCAGCGATGTGCCGCGGGGCGGGGGCGTGTCGTCGTCTGCGGCGCTGGAGGTGGCGTCGGTGATGGCCTTTGCGCGGCTGGAGGGGATGGACCTTGGACCGGCGGAGGTGATCGGGCTTGCGCATCGCGCGGAGAATGAGGTTGTCGGTGTGCCGTGCGGGGTGCTGGATCAGTTCGCGTCGGTCATGGCGCGTGCGGGGACGGCGATGATGCTGGACTGTGCCGATGCGACGTGCACGTATGTTGCGCTTCCTGGTGTCGAAGCGGGCGTGATTCTGGTGATCAACAGCGGCAAGCCGCACGATCTGCACACGGGGGAGTATGCCAGGCGGCGTTCGGCGTGTGCGGCGGCGGTGCTGTCGCTGGGGATCGCGAGCCTGCGGGAAGTCGATTTGGGGATGCTCGAGTACAAGGAGCCGGAACTGACCGACGAGGAGTTCCGGTACGCCAAGCATGTGGTGATGGAGAACCGCCGCGTGGTGACGGCGAGCGAACTGCTGGCGGACGTGAACACGCTGGCGCCGGAACTGGCGCATTCGCGGATGCAGAGGCTGGGGACGGTTCTGAACGCCTCGCACGAGTCTTTGCGGACGCTTGCGCGGGTGTCGTGTGCGGAGTTGGACACGATCGTGGAGCTTTGCCGGCGGGTGCCCGGGGTGTATGGGGCGCGGATGTCCGGGGCGGGGTTTGGAGGGAGCGTGATCGCGCTGGTGACTCCCGGTGCGGTGGAGGGTGTGATGGCGCTGGTGCGGAGCGAGTATCCGCGTCGCCACGCGTTCACGCCGGGGTTCTTCGTGGCCCGCGCGGGTCCCGGGGCGGCGTCGTGGTCCACGACCGTTACGCCCGGCGCTAGCATTGCTGCGAGCGGCGGCGGAAAGGTCGCGAGCGAATCGACGGGAGGATCATGAGCGTCAAGCCCAACTCAGCGACGACGATGGACACGGCGCGTGCATGGCTGAGCCGTGTTCGCGTTCGCGCGGCGGTGTTCACGCTGGTCATCGCGGGCGCGGCGTGGGCGGTCGTGGCGTTCTCGGCGCTCGCGTGGCTGCCCGTGGTGGGTGTGGCGATGGCGGCGGTGGTGGTGGGCGTGAACACGTTTGCCGACCGGCTGACCAGGCCGATGTGCCTTTCGTGCGGGCACGAACTGACGGGTCAGGCTCTTGGGCCGCACGGCTGCGTGTGTCCATCGTGCGGCGCGCTGCACATGCCGCGACCCGAGGATGTTCGCAACGATCGTCTGGCGGGGATGCTGCCCGGCGCGGGCGAGCGGACCGACCACGAGGCGTGAGTCACGGCGAGCCTGGTGTGTGGGCTGGCGTGCGGGCTCAGGCCTGCTGCTCTGTCGCGGTCATGCGTGCGCCCGCAGCGGCGGCTGAGCGTTCGCGCTCGATGCCGACTTCGATCACGAGGGTGTCGTCGCGTGCAGGGCCGTGGCGGTATGAGGCGACGCTGCGGAGCAGGCCCCGGCACCATGCGCCGGGCTCCGGCGTGCCGTCGGGCGCGAAGGCCTCTCCCGGTCCGCGACCGGGCTGAGAGACGAAGGCGGAGATGCGATCGAGCCCGAAGGCTTCGCCGTCGTTGCTGGTGGCCTCGAGCGCGCCGTCGGTGTAGGCGAGCAGGACGTCGCCGGGGTTCATGTCGAGTGTGCGCTGTGCGCTGTTGAACTCACCATCGCGGAAGACTCCAAGCATGACGGTGGTCGCGTCGAGGCGTTCGATGCGTCCGTCGCTGCGCCGGATGAATGCCGGCGGATGGCCGCCCGAGGCGTAGGCCACTTGTCGGGATGCGGGGTCGACGCGGACGCACAGAGCGGTGAGGAACAGGCCGTGGTTGGCGAGGGTGAGGTAGACGTATCGGTTGAGGAGTTTCAGGACCTGGCCCGGGGGTGCGTCCGGGGTTTCGGCGAAGAGGCGCTCGACCTCGCCGAAGATGCGGTTGACGGTGATGGCGGCGGCGATGCCGTGGCCCGTGACGTCGAGGACCAGGACGTGAAGCGGGCGGTCGATGTCGGGGTCGTCCTGCTCGCTCATGGCCGAGGCGGTGCCGGCACTTGTGGCGACGAAGCGGGCGTAGAGGTAGTCGCCGCCGATTTGCCGCATGGGCTCGTAGGTGTACTCGAACCAGACCGAGCCGGAGCGCGCGGGTTGGGGGAAGAGGGCCTCGTGGAGGGCTCTGGCATCGACGAGTTCCTGTCGGACCTGGCCGTAGCGGCTTTCGAAGAACCGAGCTCGGAAGGCTTCCTCGAAGCGGCGGGTCATCCAGAATGCGCCGGCGATACCCGGGAGGAAGACCGCGCCGCCCAGCGCCCCGGCCAGCGCGGCCTGGACCATTTGCCAGAAGCCGTCCTCGCGCAGGCCCAGCAGAGCCATGAGGCCGATGTTCATCGCCAGGAGGCCTGCGCATGGGCGGAAAGCGTCGCGTGCGGTCCAGCCCAGGAGCAGTGACGCGGAGAGGTGCATGACGAAGACGGTTTCGATCGGGCCGAAGAGTGCGTTGAGGGTTCGTTCGCCCGAACCGACCAGGACGCTGATGATGGACATGAGCAGCATGCAGGCGGCGCTGACGCCGACGAGCAGCCAGTAGCCGTGCTCCTCGGCGCGGGCGACGAGGTCGCGGGCCTTGGCTCCGCCGCGCCAGAGGACCCAGGCGAAGTATCCGAAGACGGAGATCTTGAGCAGTTCCGGCGCGATGAGTGCGAGCTGGTCCGGCTGCCAATCCGGGCCGCGGCCGCGGAGCACGCGGGCGATGGGCTGGACGAGTTCCTTCCAGAGCCGGGCGAAGGTGAACAGGACCGTCAGGCCGGCGACGAGGGCGACCCACCAGAGGAAGCGTTCGCGCAGGACAGCCTTGCGGGCGTTGCCCAGTTCGCTGATGAAGTCCGGCGTTCGCAGCATTCGTTCCATATCCGCTCTGACGTGCTCCGGCCCGGTGTTGTCTGCGTCAGCGTGATCGCCGTGATGACGGCCGATTCAGCGCTCGGGGTGTGGTCTGTTCTGGCCGGGCACCCAGAGCACATCGCCCTTGCCGTTGTCGTTGCACACGCGAGAGAGGACGAACAGCAGGTCGCTCAGGCGGTTGAGGTACCGGATCGTTTCGGGGTTAGTGGTTGCTTCTTCCTGGGCGTGCAAGGAGACGCAGCAGCGCTCGGCGCGGCGCACGATTGTGCGTGCCAGGTGCAGCTGTGCCGCCAGAGGGCTGCCGCCCGGGAGCACGAACGAGTTCAACGGCGAGAGATCCTCGTTGGAAAGGTCGATGGCCTTCTCGAGCCGCTCGGTCTGCTTGGCCAGGACGCGGAGGCGCTCGCCGGGCTTTTCGGCTTTCTCGGGCGGGCAGCAGAGGTCGGCGCCGACGTCGAAGAGGTCGTGCTGGATGCTGCGCAGCAGGTCGCCAAGTCGGGCGGTTGCGGAGCCGGGCGCGGCCTGCTCGCAGAGCGTGACGCAGAGGCCCATCGCGGCGTTGGCCTCGTCGACGGTGCCATAGGCCTCGACGCGGAGGTGGTCCTTCTGCACGCGTCGTCCGTCGCCCAGGCCTGTGGAGCCGGCGTCGCCCGTCTTGGTATAGATTCGATTCAACTTGACCATTCGTCGACTCCTGGAGGTCGTCTCTGGGCGGTCGGGCGAGGTGTTCCGACCGATCCGGGGGCAGCGTAGGAAACCCGCGAGCGACCCGCGCGTGGCGGGGCGTGGATGCTGGGCGATCGAAGCCGGGCCAACGTATGCTCGCGGGACGCACTATGCGACTCGCCGCCGACCGACAACCCGCGATCGCAATTGACCCCGGGGGCGGAGCCCGGGCCGGGGCCGCGTTTGGCCCGGCGGGTGCCGGCGCGGGTGTTGGCGCGGGCGCTGAGATTGCGGTGGGCATGACGCGGCGCTGGGTCTGGCGCTCTGCGCCCGTGCCCGCGGGCGAGCGCACGGATCTGCTGTCGCGCATCCTTCTTGCCCGCGGCTTGGCGGAGGCCCATGAACGCGAGAAGTTCCTCGCGCCCAAGCTCACGGATCTGCACGACCCGGCGACGATTCCGGACCTTGAGAAGGCCGCTCGGCGGCTGCTCGGGGCCCTTCGCGCGGGCGAGCCGGTCGCGATCTATGGCGACTACGACGTCGACGGGATCACGGCCACGGCGGTGCTGTATCACACGTTCTTGGCGATCGCGCCGGGTGCGGATGTTCGTACGTACGTGCCTCATCGACTGGACGAGGGCTACGGCCTGAACTCCGCCGCGATCGAGGAACTGGCCGACAACGGGGCGAGCGTCATCGTGTCCGTGGACTGCGGCATTTCGGCGATCGAGCCCGCGCGGACGGCCCGGGCCCGCAACGTGGACCTGATCATCACCGATCATCACAACCCACCGGCGACGCTGGGCGATCTGCCCGAGGCGTTCGCGGTTGTGCATCCTCGTCGGCCGGACTCGTCGTACCCGTTCGCGGACCTTTGCGGCGCGGGGGTGGCGTTCAAACTCGCCTGGCGCATCGCGACGCTGGATGCCGGCTCGCCGAGGGTTGCGCCCGCGGTGCGGTCGCTGCTGATCGAGCTGCTGCCGCTGGTGGCGCTGGGCACGATCGCGGATGTCGCGCCGCTGCTGGGGGAGAACCGCGTGCTGACGCGATTCGGGCTGGAGCGGATGAAGTCCTCGCCGCTGATCGGCCTGCGGGCGCTGGTGCAGGCGGCGTCGCTGGAGAGCGAGAAGGTCAACGCGTTCGACGTGGGGTTCAAGCTCGCGCCGCGGCTCAACGCCGTGGGCCGCATGAGCCACGCGCGCGACGCCGTGGAACTCTTCACGACCGCCAACCCCGAGCGGGCGGCGGAGATCGCAAGGTTCCTGGAACTGCAGAACCGCTCGCGCCGGGAGACGGAGGCAAAGATCGTTGAGGAGGCGGTCGCGCTGGCGATCGACGCGGGTATGACCACCGCTCAGACCCCGGCGATCGTGCTGTCGCATCCCGACTGGCACCCCGGCGTGGTCGGTATCGTGTGCTCGCGGCTGGTCGACCGGTTTCATCGCCCGACGATCCTGATGCAACGCAAGGATGGGCACTGCCACGGGTCGGCACGGTCCATCGATGGGTTCAACCTCCACGCGGCGATCGCGACGTGTGGCGATCTGCTCGATCGCTTCGGCGGTCACGACATGGCGGCGGGGTTGGCGATGCCCGAGTCGGCGCTTGGCGAGTTCACCCGGCGGTTCACCGAAACGTGCCGGGCGTCGATCGGGCCGCACCAACTGATTCGTCCCACGCACGTGGACGCCGACGCGGGGCTGGACGAGGTGACCGTCGCGCTGGTGCAGCGCTTGTCGCAACTGGATCCGACCGGGCGGGGCAACCCGCCCGTGACGCTGTTGCTGCGGAATCTGGCGTTGGCCCAGGCGCCGACGCCGATGGGTCAGACGGGCCAGCATCTCTCGTTTGTCTTCAAGTCTCCGGGGTCGATGACGCACCTGCGATGCGTGGCGTGGGGCTCTGGCGGTTGGGGTGAGAGGCGGCCGCTGTTTGCGGCGGGCCAGCGGGTGGACGCGATCGTGCGTCCGACGCTGAACCACTACGGTGGGCGCACGAGCGTTGAGGCCGAACTGCTCGACATTCGGCCGCACTGAGTTGTCCGATCGGGCCGTCGTGGCCCGGTGCCGAACAGCGGTTGCTCATCGCGCTGCGCAGCCCCTATCGTCTGGACATGCTTACGCGCGAACAACTGGCCCTCCGCGCCAGCCGAGAACTCCGCGACGGGTACGTCGTCAACCTCGGCATCGGCATCCCGACCCTGGTCGCCAACGCCATCCCGCCGGGCATGGATGTTTGGCTGCAATCCGAGAACGGGCTGCTGGGGATCGGCCCGTTTCCTGAGGACGCGCATGTCGACGCGGACCTGATCAACGCCGGCAAGCAGACGATCACCGCGCGCCCCGGCGCGGCGTTTTTCTCCTCCAGCGATTCCTTCGCGATGATCCGCGGCGGGCACATCGACATGTGCATCCTCGGCGCGATGCAGATCGCTCAGAACGGCGACATCGCCAACTGGATGATCCCCGGCAAGATGGTCAAGGGCATGGGCGGTGCGATGGACCTGGTCGCGGGCGTCAAGCGAGTTGTCGTCACGATGGAGCACAACGCCAAGCCCACGGCCGACAACCCCAAGGGGTTCAAGTTTGTCCGTTCGTGCTCGCTGCCGTTGACCGGCCAGGCGTGCGTGAACCTGTTGATCACCGATCTCGCGGTGTTCGAGTTCGACGAGGCCAAGGGGCGATTCCGCATCACGGAGATCGCGCCGGGTCACACGCTGGATGAGGTCCGCGACCGCACCGACGCTCAGTTTGACGCCGACGGCCCGATCGGGACGATCGCGATCTGAGCGGTGCGGCGTGATCGACGTTTGTGCCGGGTTCCTCTGCGATGACTTGCTCGTGACCGACCGACCGCCACTTGCCGATGAATCAGCCGCGGGCTCCGCTGAGCTCAGGTTCCTCGTCGTCGGCGTCGAGCCGCTCAAGAGCACGGCGATCACGTTGGTGGTCATTGCGCCGAGCGCGGAGATCGCGGAGGGCTTTGTCCGGACCCGGGGTGTGATGCCGAGGTCGGTTGTGCGATTGGGGGCGGATGAGCCGGTGCCCGGCGAGGTCCGGGTGCTGCGCGTGCCGCCGGATGTTGTGCCCGAGCCCCCGACGCGACGACGGCTTCGTCTGCTCTCGCTGAGTATCGGCCTGATGCTGTTCCTGATCGCCGCGGTGCTGTTCATGTACAAGGCCAAGGAGCACCTGGGCCGATGAGCCGATCGGAATTGGACCCGTCGACGTGTGGACCTTGACCATTCGCGAAGCGCCTATGACAACATTCTGGTTCGATGCCCATCTTGACCTGGCCTATATCGCCGCCCGGGGGCGGGACATGGACGCATGGCCCACCGATGTGACGGGGCCCGACCTGCCCGCGGCGGTGACGCTGGCTTCGTTGTCGAATGTCGGCCCGCGGTCCTCGGGGGCGTGCCACGTGGGGCTGGGGCTGGCGACGATTTTCGTCGAGCCCGATGGCTCGGACCCGCGCGTGGGGTATCGGCTGGGAGATGCGCACACGGCGCACCTTGCGGGCCTGGTGCAACTGGAGATGTATCGCGGCTGGTTCGCGTCGGGCAGGGCTCGGGCGTGGAGCAGTGCCGTGAGCGCCGAGCGATTCGACGGCGCGGCGCGCGCTCCGATCCGGCTCGGCCTGCTCATCGAGAACGCGGACTGCATCCGTGAGCCGGGCGAAATGGCATGGTGGGCGCGGCAGGGCGTCGTCGCGGTGGGCATGGCGTGGTTCCACCAGGGGCGATATGCCAGCGGCAACGGCTGCACGGGAGCGAGCGACACGGGCTTGACGCCGTTGGGCCGGGAGCTCGCCGCAGAGATCACGCGGCTGGACCTTGTGCACGATCTCTCGCACCTGTCGGACCGCGCGTGCGCGGAGTTGCTCGACACGCTCGGGGCCGGCACACGCCTCATGGCCAGCCACAGCAACTGCCGAACGCTCATGGGCGATCCGGGCAACATGAGGCACCTGACCGACGCGACGATTCGCGCGATTGTCGCACGCGGCGGGGTGGTGGGTCTGAACCTGTACAGCAAGTTCCTCAAGCCCGGTCTGCTCACCGCCGCGGACGGACGGGCGACGCTCATCGACACGCTGGCGCACGTTGAGCACATCTGCCAACTGGCCGGGTCGCGAGCCCACGTGGGCCTGGGCAGCGACATGGACGGCGGCTTCTCCGCGGCGCGTCTGCCTCAGGGCATCGACCTGCCGAGTCATCTGTATGTGCTGGGCGATGCGTTGGCCGCGGCGCCGTTCCGCTGGCCGGATGCTGACATTGTCGCGTTCGCATCGGGCAACTTCTCGCGGCTGTTTCGGCTGGCGTAAGTCGGCTGGATCGTGCGCTGCCGTCGCATGTCGCGGAGCGCGGATGCGGCGCTGATCTGGCTGGTGGTCGTGCGCGGGGCGGGGTGAGCCCGGCTAGCGTTGGTTCGCATGAACACGCTCGCCGCGTACTTTCACACGTTGGATCCGGTGGTGTTCCCGATCTCGGGCGATCTGGCGGTGCGCTGGTACGGCCTGTCGTACGTCGTGGGGTTCGTGTTCTGTTTCTTCATGCTCGTGAACCTCGGTCGGCGCGGGCTGTGCCTGATCCCGCGCGAGCGCGTGATCGACGCGATGCTGTACATCATGCTGGGCACGATGCTCGGCGGGAGGTTGGGCTATGCGCTGATCTACAACCCGGAAATGCTCGGGCCGAAGTTCTTCAGTATTCATCACGGCGGCATGGCCTCGCACGGCGGGATGATCGGGTGTGCCGTGGCGTGCTGGTTCATTTCTCGCTGGCACGCCCAGGAGGGCTCGCGCCTGATGCCGACGATCACGCACCGCGTGCCGGGGTTGCACGTGCTGGACATGCTGTGTCTGGCAGGGCCGGTGGGTCTGGGTCTTGGGCGTGTGGCGAACTTCGTCAACGGCGAGTTGCTCGGGGCGACTGTCGCCAAGCCGGGTGAGCCGGGGCCGTGGTGGAGCGTGCGATTCCCGCAGGAACTCTCGGGCTGGGTCGCGCCGGGGAAGATCGACGCGGCGACTTCTCACACGCCCGAACTGTCCGTCGCCCAGCAGGAGCAGTTGTTCGCGCTGGTGACCAGGGCCGTCGGGGGGCCGATCACCGACACGCGCGTTTGGAAGCAGGGGTTGAACGAGGTCATCCGAAACGCGGGGGAGTACCGCGAGCAACTCGAGCCGCTGCTGTCCGCCCGGCATCCATCGCAGATGTATCAGGCGGTGGCCGAGGGCCTGCTCGTCGGCGCCGTGGCCTGGGGCGTGTGGTGGTTCATGCGCCTGCGTGATCGAACGATCCACGGCGTGGTCAGCGGATGCGCGTTCATGGCGTACGGCCTGCTGCGTGTGGTCACGGAGTTTTACCGGCTTCCCGATCCGCAGTTCGGTGCCTCGGCACGCATCGCCGGGCTCTCGCGCGGGCAGTGGCTGAGTGCGGCGATGGTCGCGGTGGGGGTGGTGCTGATCATCTGGGCCGTCCGGCGTTCGCGTGGGCGGCCTGATGCGGCTGGCCTCACGTCGCAGAGCCGATAGTGCGCGGCGTCGTTGTGACCTGAACGGGGAAGTGGCAGCGGACGAGCCGCGGCGGGGCGGACGGGTCGCCGCCCGGCGGGCCTTGCACCGGGTCGAGTGTCGGCTCGCTCGCGACGCAGCGGTCCTGACGTGAGGCGCAGCGGTCCTGGAATCGGCAGCCCTTGGGCAGATCGAACAGCGACGGCACGATGCCCGGGATGATCGGCAGGCGTCGGCCCCCCTCGCGCTTGCCGGCTTTGGGGATGCTGCCCAGCAGCGCGGCGGTGTACGGGTGTCGCGGCGAGCGGAAGATCTCGTGCACGCCGCCCTGCTCGACGACGCGTCCCGCGTACATGACCATCACGCGGTCGCAGACCTGCGCGACCACGCCCAGGTTGTGCGTGATGAGCATGACCGCGGTGCCCAGGCGTCGGCGCAGGCCTTCCATAAGCTGCAGGATCTGGGCCTGGATCGTCACGTCCAGCGCGGTGGTGGGCTCATCGGCGATGAGCAGTTCGGGCTCGCAGCACAGAGCGATGGCGATCATTACTCGCTGACGCATCCCGCCGGAGAGTTGGTGCGGATACTCGCCGGCGCGCTTCTCTGCATTGGGGATCTCGACGAGTTTGAGCATCTCGACGACGCGTGCCCGGCGTTCCGGGCCGGAGAGGCTCGTGTGATACTTCAGGGCCTCTTCGATCTGCCAGCCGACGGTGAACACAGGGTTGAGCGAGGTCATCGGCTCCTGAAAGATCATCGCGATGCGCGCACCGCGGACGCGGCGCATGGTGGCGTCGTTGCAGGATGCCAGGTCGATCTCGGCGGGAAGGGTGTCCTTGGAGTTGCCGGTCTGCTTGGCGGCGGGTCTAAAGAGCATGCGCGAGCCTGGAGCAAAGAAACTGGTGCGTTCCGGCAGCAGGCGCATGACGGACTTGCTGGTGACGGTCTTGCCGCAGCCGGACTCGCCGACGATGCCCAGAACCTCTCCCGGGAAGACGTCGAAGGAGACCTCGTCGACGGCGCGGACGGTGCCTCGATCGGTGCGGAAGCACGTCGTGAGGTTCTGCACGCTCAGGATGGCCCGACGGTCGGCGGTCATGGTGGTGCAAACTCCGCGTGCGGCTCAGCCGACGTGACGTGGATCGAAGGCGTCCTGCAGCGCGTCGCTGACGACGTTAAAGGCCAGAACAAGCACGAGCATGAAGAAGGTGGCGGCGCCGATCTGCCAGAACACGCCGTTGACGACCTCGCTGGCGGCGTCGGAGATCATGCGTCCCCAACTGGCGCCTTCCTTCACGCCAAGGCCCAGGAACGTGAGGATGACCTCGGTCTTGACCGCGCCGATGAACAGCAGGGAGAAGTTGATGAACATCAGGTGCGAGGTGTTGGGGATGATGTGGCGGATGAGGATGTACGGGCGTGAGAAGCCGATGGCCTTGCCGGCCTGAACGTACTCGAGTTCCTTGATCTTCAGGACCTCGCCGCGGATCACGCGGGCGGGGCCGATCCAGAACGTCAGCGTCAGTGCGACATAGATGGGAACGAGGGTGGTTTCCCATCGCGTGTTGAGGAACATGAATGCGAGCACCGCAAGCAGCACCAACTGTGGCAGGCTGGAGAGGGTGGAATAGCACCAGGTCACGAGGATGTCGATCCACCCGCCGAAGTACGCCGCGGCGGAGCCGAGCAGCGCGCCGATGAGGACCGCCGCGAGCGCGACGATGACGCCGACCTGGATCGCGGTCTTGGCGCTGTAGATCCCGCGAAGGAAGATCGAACGCCCGCTGGCGTCGGTGCCCAGCAGCAGGCGGACGGTTGTCCGTGCCCCCGCGGCGTCTGTGGGCATGGGCATGAGTTCGCCAACGGCGGCCTCGATCGCGGCGACCTTCGCGAGCGTCTCGGGTGAGTCACCGCCAACGACGTCGGCGGCCTTGCTCGCGAGTTCTACGGACACCGCCGAGCGGAGAGCGGCGAGTTTCGTGCCCGCGCCGTCGGTCGTTCCCTCGCGTACCGCGTCCGCCAGGGCCTGCCAAGCGTCCACTTCGCTCTGGCCCGCGATGAGCCCTGTTGCCGGGCCCAGTTTGCCGACGTCTTCGAGCGTGAACATCACGTCCTCAACCGCCCGCGAGGCGTCGTCACGGGCCCTGGTCTGATCGGGCGCGCGGGGCAGGTCCGCGAGCGACTTCTCCGCGGCGGTGATCGCGCCGGCCAGTTTGTTCAGCACGACACGGACCTGCTTGCCCGTGTCGAAGGCGTCGAAGAGGCTCTGGGCCTTGTCTCGGATGCGGACGAGTTCGGCGATCGGCAGGTCGGCGATGCGGCGCTCGGCCATCGATGCCTGCGTGAGCCTCTCGCGCACCGTCGCTTCGCTCGTCGGGTCGTCCTTGCGGTCAAGTCTGGCCGCGGCGTCGATCTCGGTGCTCGCGCGCTTGAGGATGAAGTCGGCCTGATCGAGTCGGCGTGCCGGCGTGCTCTCGCTGCCGAAGCCCCCGACCCAGCGCGGGCCGACGCGCTCGGCAACGGCGTCGGCGGTGAGCATCGACAGCCAGCCGTTGGCGGGGACGCGGAACGCGCCGGTCCGCTGGCCGACCGCGTCGAGCCCCTCGACGAGCATGATGCCCAGAGCGATGACGGCGTAGAGCCCGATGATCGCCAGCGAGACCATGGCCCAGCGATTGCGCCGGAACTTGCCGATGCCACGGGATTTCTTGAGTCGCTGGAACATGCGTGGGCGGGCCCCGGGGGCGGCGGACTGCGGACATGCGGACTGCGGACTGGGGAGCCGGGGCGGTGTTGTCGTGAGATTCAGCCCAGGCGGACCCGCGGGTCCACAAGGGCGTACAGGACGTCGGTCAGGATGTTGCTGGCGATGAAAATCGCGGCGAAGACGGCGGTGAATGCTTGAATGACTGGGAAGTCCTTGCTGTTGATCGCGGTGATGAGCGTCTGGCCCATGCCCGGGATGCGGAAGTAGCTCTCCATGACGATGCTGCCGGTGATCAGGAACGGGAGCGTGATCATCACGTGCGTGATGATCGGGATCATCGCGTTCTTGAGCATGTGCACGAACATGATTTTGGGCTTGGTCGCGCCCTTGGCCCGGGCGGTGGTGATGTAGTCCCGCCCGGTCTCCTCGACCATGACGGCGCGGTAGAAGCGCGTGTCGTACCCGATGGTCAGAATCACGGTGATGATCACCGGCAACAGGCAGTAGCGGATCCAGTTCCCGGGCACGTTCTCCAGCACGGGCTCGTACCCGCTGACCGCGAAAACGTCGAGGCCCTTCTGCCCGGCCCAATATGCTCCGAAGTACTGCCCCATCACCACGTACACCAGCAGCGAGATGCTCATGCCCAGGACCGCGGCGAACATCAGCGCCTTGTCCGTCAGCGATCCGCGCATATACGCAGAGAACAGCGCGACCCCGATGGCCACGACGGTGGTCAGCAGCAGCGCCGGAACCGTGATGGCCAGGCTGGGCCAGACCGCCGCGGCGAGAATCTCACCCACCGGCTGCTTGCGTTCCCAGGACTCCTCGCTGAAGTTCAGCGTGACGATGCGCCCGATGAACGACACATACTGAGAAACGAACGGCTCGTTGAGGCCCATCTTCTCGCGCTGCGCGGCGATGGATTCAGCGCTCGCGGCCTTGCCCAGGTACGCCTGCACCGGGTCATTGACCCGCAGGCAGAGCATGACGATGAGCACGATCCCCAGATAGACCGGGATGCTGGCCAGCAGTTTGCGGAGGATGAATGAGACCATGATGGGGACAGCAGAGCGTGCCCGAGCGGGATCGCGGATCGGAGAGCATTCTTGACCCGTCGCGGTTGGAAGTCGATCGGCGGCAAGGACGGCGTTCAGGTTGGCGATCTGCTCCGCGCCGCGGTCGGTGGGCGGCTTCGCGGGTGCGGGTGCGGGTGCGGGTGCGGGTGTTGGTTGGGTCCGGCTGGGTGCAGGCAGGCTTGTCGTCGCCGGGGCGTGTGGTGTTGGTGCGCTCAGCCGAGCTGGGCGCAGGTAGCCGGGCGGGGAACGTTGACCTACGCTTGGCTCCTGCGTTCTTGGTTGCTCACTGTCCCGGTGTGTCCGGGGCAGGATGCACGCGGTTCACAGTGGGCCAAGGCCCGCGAAACTCGAGGTTGACTCCATGTCCAGCACCGGCACGATCACCCAGGTCATCGGCTCCACCTTCGACGCCCAGTTCGGCGAGAACGCCCTCCCCGAAATCTATAACGCCGTCAAGGTCGAGGCCGACACCCCCGTCGGGCGTCTGAACCTCACCGGCGAGGTGCAGCAGCACCTCGGCGGCGGACGCGTTCGCGCCGTGGCCTTGGGCACCACCGACGGCCTCCGCCGCGGAATGTCGTGCGTCGACACGGGCAAGCCGGTCGCGGTTCCGGTCGGCGAGCAGGTCCTGGGCCGCGTGTTCAACCTGCTTGGCGATCCGATCGACAAGGGCGCGGCGCTCCCCGCCAGCGTCAAGCGCTCGCCCATCCACAAGGCCCCGCCCGAGTTCAGCCAGCTCAACCCCAAGACCGAAGTCCTGCCCACCGGCATCAAGGTCATCGACCTGCTCTGCCCGTTCGTCCGCGGCGGCAAGATCGGTCTGTTCGGCGGTGCGGGCGTCGGCAAGACCGTCATCATCCAGGAAATCATCGCCCGCGTCGCCCGAAACTTCGGCGGCTACAGCGTGTTCGCCGGCGTCGGCGAGCGCACCCGCGAGGGCAACGACCTCTGGCGCGAAATGAAGGAAGCCGAGTACATCGACGCGACGGGCAAGAAGTGCCACGTTCTGGACAAGGTCGCGATGGTGTTCGGCCAGATGAACGAGCCGCCGGGCTCTCGTCTGCGTGTCGCTCTGTCGGCCCTGACGATGGCCGAGGAGTTCCGCGACGCGTCGGGCAAAGAGACGCTGATGTTCGTGGACAACATCTTCCGCTTCACGCAGGCGGGTTCGGAAGTGTCGGCACTTCTGGGCCGCATGCCCAGCGCCGTCGGTTACCAGCCCACGCTGAGCACGGAAATGGGTGAACTTCAGGAGCGGATCACCTCGACGGCCAAGGGTGCCATCACGTCGGTGCAGGCCATCTATGTGCCCGCCGACGACTACACCGACCCTGCCCCCGCGACGGCGTTCGCGCACCTTGACGCGTCGGTCGTGCTGCAGCGCGGCATCGCCGAGAAGGGCATCTTCCCCGCCGTCGACCCGCTGGGTTCGTCGAGCCGAATCCTGTCGGCGGACATCGTCGGCGAGCGTCACTACCGCGTCAGCCGTCGCGTGCAGATCATCCTCCAGCGGTACAAGGATCTGCAGGACATCATCGCCATTCTGGGCGTTGACGAACTGAGCGAAGAGGACAAGCAGACCGTCAGCCGGGCCCGCAAGATCGAGCGGTTCCTCAGCCAGCCGTTCTACGTCGCCGAGGTCTTCACCGGCTTCCCCGGCGTGACGACGAGCCTGGACGAGAGCCTCGATTCCTTCGAGCGCCTCTGCAACGGCGAGGGCGACGACCTGCCCGAGTCGGCGTTCATGTACGTCGGCACCCTCGACGATGCCCGCAAGAAGGCCGAGAAGATGCGGGCGGGCTGAGTTCGCTTGCGACAACCCATGTTTACACCACGACGCCGACCCTATGGGTCGGCGTCGTTCATTTCCGTCTGCGATCGGATGGGATGGCGTGGCCCGGCCGGTGGGGGCATAAACTCCGGCCATGCTGACCATCGGCGGCACAACCCTCGCCACGCCACTGCTGCTGGCACCCATCGCGGGGTACTGCGATCTGGCGTTCCGGCTGGTGTGCCGATCGATCGTGGATGTCGACGGCAAGGGGCTCGGGCTGGCGTGCACGGACCTGCTCAGCCCGCAGGGCTTGCTGCGCGGCACGGCCAGTTCGCTGGATCTGGCACGCACGAACGATCAGGACAAGCCCGTCGGCATGCAGCTCTACGGCGGCCAGCCGGAGATGATGGCCGAGGGGGCGATCTGGGCCGCCGAGCACGGCGCGACGATCGTCGACATCAATATGGGCTGCCCCGTCGACAAGGTCACGAAGAAGGACGGCGGCAGCAAACTGCTGTGCATCCCGGACACCGCGGTGGAGATCGTGCGAGCGTGTCGGCGTGCGCTGGAGCCGTATGGCCTGCCGCTGACGTGCAAGATGCGGCTGGGGTGGTTCGATGATCAGCCTGTGGCCGAGTGGCTCGCGCCGCGGCTGATCGACGCGGGGGCGCAGGCGATCACGGTTCACGGGCGGACGACGACGCAGAAGTTCATGGGCACGGTGCGTCACGAGGGGATCGCGCGTGTGGTCGAGGCCGTGGGCAAGCACTGCAAGGGGCCGGGCGTGAATGTCCCGGTGATCGGCAACGGCGACGTGCGCGAGCCGCAGGATGCGGTGGAGATGATCCGGCGGACGGGTTGCGCGGGGGTGATGATCGGGCGCGGGGCGCTGAGCACGCCCTGGCTGTTTCGGGATTGCTGGAGCCTGATGAACGGGCGCGGCATTCCCGCGGAGCCGACGACTCGCGACAAGATCGACATCATGCACCGGTACTTCGACCTGATGCTCGAGTTCCGGGGCGAGCACTACGCGATGACGCAGATGCGTCGGCGGGTCAGTTGGTTCGGGAAACGCTTGGGGCGAGAACTCGATGTCTACGGCCGCCAAGTGGGCTGTCGGCCGTTGCGCGAGGCGGTGCGGGAGTCCCGAACGCCGTCGGAGGTCCGGGAGCACCTTGAGGTGTTCGCATCGGGCGGCTTGCGGGGGATCGAGGTCGAGGGCGGGCGGGAAGTGGGGGCGGAGTAGGGGCCGGGGCCCCGGCGGCCGGAAACGCGGGTGCGGCCAAGAACCCCGCGTGAGGTATACTTCACCTCGGGAAACGCCGAAAAGAGTTGGAGCCCCCGCGCTGTCCGCGAGGGGGCCGTCGGCGCGGGCCGACGTCGGATTACCAGACCCAAGGCTCGGCCCGATGACGCATGGTCAGCGGGCCGGTTCACAAACTCGGAGCGATGCTCATGAATCTCATCAAGTCCTCGTCGGTGCGTGTGATGGTCGTTGTGGCGCTGGCCGGGCTCGCGAGTGCCGCGATGGCTCAGGCTCCCGTTGCACCCCCGGCCCCCCCGGCCCCCCCGGCTGCCAAGCCGGCGATCCCGACGATTCAGCCCCAGGTCATTCCGACTGGTGCCGATGCGAAGACGCTGGCACAGGGCCAGACGGTGCCCACCCCGACGATCCCCGCCGGCTGCGGATTGCAGTTCGACACGATGTCGCACAACTTCGGGAAGATCGACGACACGGCGCCCGTCAGCCACTCGTTCAAGGTCAAGAACACCAGCGACAAGCGCATCAGTTTCACGAGCGTCAAGGCTTCCTGCGGTTGCACGATCCCCAAGGCCCCGCAGTTCCTGGAGGCGGGCCAGGAGGGCACGATCGACATCACGTTCAACCCCGCGGGGCGAAACGGCCGCGAGCTCAAGACGGTGACGATCATCACCGACGATGCGACCTGCGGCACCGTGACGCTGCACGCCGAGAGCACCGTGCTCAAGCGCGTGGTCGTCGAGCCCGTCGCGGTGTGGATGGGCGAGATTCCCTTCGGCAACCCGGGCGTGCAGGAGCTGTCCATCACCGGCCGTGCGGAGAACTTCGAAGTCACGCAGATCATGCTCGACAACAAGAACCTCACGCTTGAGCAGATCGCCAAGGATCAGGTCGATCTCGACGGCGGCACGGGCATCCGCTACCGCTACCGCGTCAGTGCCCCGGCGACGCTGCCCATCGGGCGGTTCAACGGCGTGGTCAGCGTGATCACCAACGACTCGCGCAGCCCGTCGACCAGCGTCGTGATCAACGGCGAGGTCGCCGGCAACGTCCGCCTGAACCCCGAGCGGTTCAGTGTGATGATGCGTGGCCCCGCCCAGCCAATCCGTGCCGAGGCGCAACTCCAGTCGCGGATCAATCAGCCCATCAAGATTCTGGGCGTGGAACTTGTCGACGTTCCCGCGGAAATGCGGGCGATCGTCGATGTGCAGCCCATCGCGCCGGGCAGCCGCAACGGCTGGCGCATCGTGCTCTCGGGAACCGCGCCGGGCGACGTGGCGATGATCCGCGGCACCGTCGTGGTCAAGACCGATCAGCCCAACCAGACCGAGCTGCGTATGCCCATCAGCGGCTGGCAGCCGCCGAACCTCGGTGGCCAGACCGTCCAGCCCATGCAGGGCCAGCAACTGCCCGGCGGCACTGTGCGGCCGATCACTGTGCCCAAGCCCGGTCAGTGATCACACGTCGGCACGCTCGGCGTGCGTGATGGAGGAATCATGGGTTGTCCGCTTGCCAAACCGGTGTTCCTGCAGGCCCTGTGCGTCGGCGCTCTAGGCATCGGTGCGGGCATGGTGCACTCGATGGTCACGTCGAACCCGGTGCGACTCACTCTTGATCCCGGCGTCGGAATCGAACTACCGACTCCCTTGCCGGGCCAGGCTCAGGCGGGGCAGGAACCTGTTGGTCAAACGCCCGGAGCGACGGTGACGCCGGGCGTCGTCGATGCGCCGCTGGCTCCCACGATCAAGAACCCGCAACCCCGCCCGACGGGCAACGCGCAGATGGTGGATCTCGAAACGCTCACCACGCTGCTGCAATCCGGCGATGCACAACTGGTCGACGCTCGCTCCGCGGCGGAGTTTGCGACGGGTCACATCGCCTCGGCGGTACAGATCGCTTTCGAAGACTTCCAGGGCCGCAACCCGCCCGCGATGGACACGCTCGACCGCTCGCGCAACGTGATCGTGTATTGCGGCGGCGGCTCGTGCGATGCCTCGATCCTCGTCGCCCAGCAACTGGCGGCCAGAGGGTTCACGAAAATCGCCGTGTTCAAGGACGGCGTTGAGGGCTGGAAGGCCGCGGGCTTGCCGCTGGTCGGTCCGGATGGTCAACCGATTCCAGCCGCCGGTCCGAGCGGTGGCGGCGGAGGTGCGCCGTGAGCGAGCGTGCCGCCGGCTCGGCGCAGAACGCCGCCTGCGCCACGCCGTTCGCCGCGACGGTTCCGGGCAGCATGCTGCTGCTCGCGTTGCGTGCAGGGCTCGGCACGCTGTTCGTCCTGTCCGGGGCGATCAAGGTCGATCTCGCGTCGCTGGCGTCTCTTCCCTCGAGTACGCCCTCGGCGTTCGCGATGGCGATCAACAAGTTCGAGATGGGACTGTCCGAGCCCACGGTGACGTTTCTGGCCTGGGCGATCCCGTGGACGGAGATCGTCGCCGGGCTGGCGCTGCTGCTGGGCGTCATGACTCGCGGGGCGGCGATGATCGTCGCCGGGCTCATGGTCGCGTTCTCCGTCGGCATCGCGTCGGTGATCACGCGGGACATCAACACCACGTGCTCGTGCTTCGGGTCCATTCGGATGATCTGTCCGACGGAGGTCGGCCCGTGTCACATCGTGCGCAACGCCGGCTTCGCCGTCACGGCGGCGGTCATCTGGGCCCTCGGCCCCGGTCGTCTGTCGCTGGAGTGGCTGCTCCGTCGCCGGGCCTGATCGCTGCTTGATCGAATTTTGTTCGGGTGTGTGTTCGTGGTCGATGCTCACAACGGGCTGGACCCGCACCCGCATCGGCACTATCATCCTGACCACATTCCGAACCGTCGCCCGTGGGCATGGACGTTCCATCTGCGCACGGGCACAACCCCCAGGACGGATCGATTCCTATGACACAGTTCGCTCGTTTCGGCCAGAACACCAAGATCAAGGTCGCCAAGAAGTCCGCCGGTGGCAAGATCTACGTCGACTACAAGGACGTGGAGAAGCTGCGTCGGATGATGTCGCCCAACGGCAAGATTCATGGGCGCAAGCGGCTGATGTCCAGCGCCGCCGAGCAGCGCATGATCGCCGCCGCCATCAAGCGTGCGCGCTTCATGGGCCTGCTGCCTTACACCTCCGCGACGCTCTGAACCGCTCGCCCGAAGGGGCTCCGCGATGAGTCACGGCTCCGTTCAATCGCCCGGCGACCGCCGAGTACTGCGCGATCGGTTCGTCCGCATGGTGTCGGCGCTGGGCGTATCGACGCCGGGCGACGAGGGGATGATGCGCCGGTTCGTCGACGCTTGGTGGGAGGTCTTCGGCGATCACGCGTCAAGCGCGATGCCGACGCTCGGGCGGACGTCGTGGGTGGGGTTTTATCTCCGTGACGCCGAGGCTCGCGAAGGCTCCGGGCGGGAGTTGGTGCTCGGCCCGCGTCGTGACAAGCCCGCGTGCTCGCCGATCGGGCTGCACGGGGCGTGTGGACAGAGTTTCGTGCGTCGCTCGGTGCTGGTGGTGGGGGATGTCAAGCGGCTCGGCGAGGGATACATCGCCTGCGACCCGCGCGACCAGGCGGAGCTCGTCGTGGCGTGCGTGCGTGCCGACGGCTCGTGCTGGGGCGTGCTGGATGTGGACTCGTTCGATGTCGGCGCGTTCGATCGCGACGACGCGGCGATGGCGCTGCACACGCTGCGTACGTGCGGCCTGTCGGCACATGCCGACGACACCACGCCGCGGCTCGAACTGATCTGATCGCTCTTTGTTCCCGGCGTTGGCGGCTCAGTCGCCGTGGCGCTGGCGGAGTTTGGCGCTCAGGCGGAGCAGCAGCGACACGCGTTCGAACTCGTCTGCCCAGTCCTGTATCGTCGCGGCCAGTTCGTCGGGGTCGAGCGGCGCACCCGGCAGCGGGCAGGACGGGCCCAAGGTCTTGGCGGCGACGGCGCGATATCGGCTCAGCGTGCGATCGCCCAGCAGCGAGACGAAATCGAAGTCTTCGTTCATGAAGATCGCCGCGGGCACTCGGTGCCCGCCGCAGATCTTGAAGTGCTCAGCGAACGGCAGGTTCGCGTCGCGTTCGATGAAGCGGACGTCGATGCCCGCGGCGGTCGGCTCGCCGGGCGTGAGCACAGGGTGTGCCTCTGCGAAACGGGCGATGATCGGGCACTGCTGCACGCAGTCGCCGCACCATGTGCCGGAGATCACCAGCACGTTCACCCGCCGGACCGACGAACGCGCCATCGCCACCTGCGCGGGCGTCAGCCGCACGCCGTCGGCGAACGAACGCCATCGCGGCCACTCGTGCGGCTGGCACAGTTTGAGGTAATCCTCGAACGCCGGGGCCTGGGCAAACTTCTCACGCAGCGCATCGTTGGTCACCATGAACGAGCGTACGCGCCGCGGCGGGCGGATTCGCTACGCTCTTGACATGACGGACTTCTCGGGCAAGCGCGTCACGGTCATGGGGCTCGGTCGCTTCGGCGGCGGCGCGGGGGTCGCGCGATGGCTCTGCGAGCATGGCGCCAGCGTCGTGATCACCGACATGAAGACCGAGCAGCAACTGGGCGACGCGGTGAGCGACGTCGCCGATCTGATCTCGGCCGGGCGGGCGACGCTCCGCCTGGGGCGTCATGATCACGCGGACTTCACGGGCGTGGACCTGGTCATTGCCAACCCCGCTGTGCCGACGCCCTGGAACAACGAGTACCTCCTCGCCGCGGCGAACGCCGCTGTGCCGATCAATACCGAGATCGGGCTGCTTGTCGAGCGGCTGCCGGCACGCGGTGGTGTGATCGGGATCACCGGCACAGTCGGCAAGAGCACAACGACCGCGATGACGGCGCACGCGATCCGGTCGCTCGGCGCACCGGTGGTGGTGGGGGGCAACCTGGGCGGCTCGCTGCTGAGGGAACTGGCGAGCATGACGTCCGAGACGCGCGTCGTGCTCGAACTCTCGAGCGCCATGCTTTACTGGATCGAGCGCGTGCAGAAGTGGTCGCCCCATGTCGCCGTTGTGACGAACTTCAGCGAGAACCACGGCGACTGGCATGGGCACATCGATCACTATCGTCGCAGCAAGCAGGCCCTGCTGGCCAATCAGATCGGCGACGACATCGCGGTGCTCGGGCCGGGCGTGGGCGCGTGGGCCGATGATGTGCGAGCAAGCACGGGCCGCGGCCCGGGCCGGGTGCATCGGCTGGAGCATCCGGTGTTCAGCGCTCCGCTCGCCGTGCCCGGTCGCCACAACCGAGTCAACGCGGCCGTGGCCCTCGCGGGTGTCGCGGCCCTTGAGCCCGACGCATCGCCGCACGCCGTGGAGCGTGCGATCGCAACGTTCCCCGGTCTGGAGCATCGTCTGGCGCTCGCGCATGAGCACGCGGGCATGCGGTTCTATAACGACAGCAAGTGCACGACGCCCGATGCGCTCATGATGGCGCTCGCCGCGTTGAGCGAAGAGACGCCCGGGGACTATTCGAAGATCCACGTGATCGTCGGCGGGTACGACAAGCACGCCGATCTTTCTGCCGTCGCGGCCCTTTCGCCGCGCGTCGCGGGGCTGTACTGCATCGGCGCGACCGGCCCCGCCATCGCGCACGCGGCACGGGCGCACGCCGCCGCGTCGCCATCGGCCGGCCCCGTCGTCGAGGCCCCGGGCCTGGCCGAGGTCGTGCCCGTGGTCATATCCCGCATGCGGGCCGGCGACGTGCTGCTGCTCTCGCCCGCCTGCGCATCGTGGGACCAGTACCCCAACTACGAGCATCGCGGCGAGCACTTCTGCTCGCTCGTGCGCCTGCACACCCGCTCGCTCCCGAGCATCGAGCACCGAGCACCGAGCACGAAGTCATGAGCACCCTCACGCCCCGGATCGCATCCGTTGCTCGCGGCCCGCGTGCATCGCACCTGGCGATGCTCGCGCTCTTGGCGAGCCTGACGTGCAGCATGCCGTTCGCCGGCTGCGCATCGCGCTGCGGCACGTCGATCGCCGTCCAGCCGCGAATCGGCCCGGCGACGCCTCGCGTGCCCGCTGCGCTCGCACGAGCGAGCGTGCAACTCTTTCCCGGCGTGTACATCAACCGGGCCGCGCGCGTCGTCGAGTTCGACGCGGCGGTGGTTGCGGACGTCTCCTTCGCCGAGACGCCGAGGGTGTATTTGGAAACCCTCGTCTGCACGCCCATGACCCGAGAGCACGAAGCCCTGCTCATCACCAGCGTCCAGGCCGCGCACATCCACGCCGCGTTGCTCACGATCGGTCTTGAGCCCGGCGCGCCCGGGCGCGTGGAATGGGACGGCCAGACCGTCCGCACCACTCCGCCGACAGGCCCGATCGTGGATGTTCGGTTCATCGTGCCAGCCGGCGTCAGCGAGAGCGGCGAGCCGCGCGTGTACGAGCCAGCGGACTGGATCATCAGCACCCGGCCGCCCGTGCCGGGCCAGCCGCCCGAGCGCCCGGCCCGACAGCAACCGCCACGCGATTCCGCGACAGCCTCCGGAGCGATCCCCGCCCCCGGCTCGTTCGTCTTCGCCGGGTCGCGCACCCGCACCGTGACAGCACCCGGCCCCGACGGCACCCCGACACGCATGCAGATCTACGCGGCTCAGGCCGAGGGCACCGTCGTCGGTTTCGCGACGTTCTCAAGCGAACTGCTCGCGCTCATCGACGGCTTCAGCCCGGACGCGAGCGTGCGAGCACCCGAGTGGATCGCCGACGCAACCCACCTCCCCCCCGCGGGCACGCCGGTGCGAGTCCGGCTTCAAGCCGCACTGCTCGGCACCGCCCCCGGGCCAGCCATCCCGCCGTCGCCCGACACCGCCCGAGATCAGGAGCGCTGACGGACCAGCTCCGCAGCCCCGCGTGCGAGCCTGTCCGTCGCCCTGCGATGCCGAGCGAGCGACAGATCAGCCCGGTGCCGCCGAGCCCGGTGCAACCGAGCCTGGTGCGGCCGAGCCTGGTGCGGCCGAGCGGGGTACTATCCCGCAGTCCGCGGGCGTAGTTCAGCGGTAGAACGTCAGCTTCCCAAGCTGAATGTCGGGAGTTCGATCCTCCTCGCCCGCTTTGTCTGCCGCCGATGTCACACGATGACACCGGCGGCTTTTCGTTGACAAAGCCCGCAGAGTCCGCGAGTTCCGGCGACGCGGGAGGGGGCGGGCGGATCGGGACCAACAGCCCGACGATGACAGGAAATGACCTGGGTGGACGCTCGCGTGTGCAAGCGCGTGTGCAAGCGCGTGTGCAAGCGCGTGTGCAAGCGCGTGTGCAAGCGCGGGTGCACGCGGTTGTGCAAGGTATGGCGGGATGGCGCTGCGGATTCGCCAACGCAACGCAACCCCGGGGCATTGAGGGCCGGGGTCGCGTGTGAGTGTGTCTCCGATGGTGCCAAGTAGTCCAGCGCTCAGACCGCGGCGGAGCGGCGGCGACGCCGGGCGAACAGCCCGCCAAGCCCCAGCAGCGCGGCCGCAGACGGCGCAGGGACGATGTCGCCGATGCTGCGCGGGGCCAGGACGTAGCCGGTGCCGTCGGGGTCGGGGATGACGATGCCGGTGATGTCCACCAGGCCGGTGGGGATCGGCTGGCCGACCAGGCCCAAGTCGGCGGTAGCGATGCGTACCAGTGCCGAGCCGCCGGCGAGGGTGTAAGTGGTCTCGGCGACGAAGACGCCCGAGCCGCTGCCGAGGTCGAACGAAACGCCCTGCAGACGGACGAGGTTGCTCTCGTATGGCGTGGCGATGTCCGACAGGCCGACGCTCAGGGCGGATGTGGGGAACGGGAACGGCAGCGAGCTGGTCCGCCCGGAGACGGCAAACCCGGCGACGCTGCCGCCGCCGCCGACTGGGGGCTCAAGGCGGAGCGTTCCGTCCGCGAGCGTGGTGACGCCGGTGATGTTGATGCCGTCGCCCGCGGCCCAGCCGGTCAGGGCAGCGGCGACCTCGGCGTTGGTGCCGTAGACCGTGATGGCGCGGGTCGCGTCACGGAGTTGGAAGCTGCGGTACGCGGGGTCGGGCACCAGATCGATGGTCGACAGGATCAACGCGTCGCTGATCGTGACCTGGGTGCCGGGCGGCTGGGCCGCCGCGTCGGCGATCGTGCCGGCGGAAGCGGAGCAGGCGATCCCAAGACCGGCGAGAATTGCGAGGCAAGACAGTGTGCGGTTCATGGTTCTCTCCTTGGGTTTACGGGGTGGCTGGACGCGACTTCACTTCCGACGCCGATGCCCGGCGAACAGCCCGCCGAGGCCCAGCAGCGCGGCCGCGCCGGGCGCGGGGACGATGTCGGCGAGGCTGCGCGGGGCCAGGACGTAGCCGGTGCCGTCGGGGTCGGGAAGGACAATGCCGGTGATGTCCACCAGGCCGGTGGGGATGGGCAGGCCGACCAGGTCCAAGTCGGCGGTGGCGATGCGCACCGAAGCCGAACCGCCGGCGAGGGTGTAGGTGGTCTCGGCGGCGAAGACGCCCGAGCCGAGGCCGAGGTCGAACGAAACACCCTGCAGACGGACCAGGTCGCTCTCGTAGATCTGGGCGATGGCCGACGGAGCGACGTTCAGGGCGGATGTGGGGAACGGGAACGGCAGCGTGCTGGTGCGACCGCTGACGGCGAACCCACCGACGGTGCCGCCGACGAGCGGCTCTAGGCGGAGCGCGCCGTCCGCCGTGGCGGTCACGCCGGTGATGTTGACGCCGTCGCCCGCGGCCCAGCCCGTCAGGGCAGCGGCGACCTCGGCGTTGGTGCCGTAGACCGTGATGGCGCGGGTCGCGTCACGGAGTTGGAAGCTGCGGTACGCGGGGTCGGGCACCAGATCGATGGTTGACAGGATCAGCGCATCGCTAATCGTCACCTGGGTGCCGGGCGGCTGGGCCGCCGCGTCGGCGATCGTGCCGGCGGACGCGGAGCAGGCGATCCCAAGACCGGCGAAAATTGCGAGGCAAGACAGTGTGCGGTTCATGGTTCTCTCCTTGGGCTTTCGCCCGCCTTCTGATCAGCCACAGTCCTTCGCCATCGTCCAATAATCGTAGTCCCCGATTCGTGACTTGGGATGATGATCCAGAACCACCGGTGGAAAGATGTGTAGTTCGCTGTGGGAGATCGGGCGTCATGCCGTCTTGGCAACCCCGTCCAGCGGCAGGTTCGGCAGGCTCGCCACCGCCCCGGCCAAGTCGAGGAGTTTCGGGCGGGTGTAGACGTTGGCCGTGAGGCTCGGGTCGCTGTGCCGCATGGCGGCCTGGGCCGTACGTAGCGGGACGCCGGCTTTGGAGAGGTGCGTGCCGAGGTATGCCGCGGCGTTTGGAGGTCGATGGTGCGGCTGGGGCGGCTGTTGACTTGGTGCGGCCGCAGTCGATTCGCCAATGCCAAGCGACCCCGGGGCATTGAGGGCCGGGGTCGCGTGTGAGTGTGTCTCCGATGGTGCCAAGTAGTCCAGCGCTCAGACCGCAGCGGCGCGGCGACGACGCGAAGCCATCAGCCCGCCGAGCGCCAACACCGCGGCCACGCCCGGCGCGGGGATCGGCTGGGTCCAGAGCAGGGCTTCGCCGCGACCTGTCAAGGAGTTGGAGCCCAGCCCCGTGATGTAGAGATTCAGACCGTCGCTCGAGATGCCGGTTGCGAAGCTGGTGACGAACTCCGACGGAAGGAGTGCGTGAAGGTCAACCCATGAGTTGGCCGTTCCGTTCCAGAGGCTCGCGTGCGGCTGGGGCGCTTGCGGTGGGCCAATGTATGCGACGCCCACCTGCAGGCCACCCAGCACGGCATTGGCCTGTGACTCGCTTGCGCCGGTCGGGTTCAGATCGATCCACGAAGCGGCCGAACCGCTCCACACGCTGGCGTGATCAACGCCGCCGATACGGGCGTATCCGACCTGCTGATCGCCGCTGGTGCCCAGAGCACGCGACAGCAGCGCTTCGGCGGGGTGGAGATCGATCCACGATGCGCCCGTGCCCGTCCACAAACTGGCGCGGGTGACGCCGCCGACGCCTGCGACGCCGACCTGCTGGCCGCCGCTGATGCCCAGGGCTTGTGAAAATGCTGCGCCCTGCGGGCTGAGATCCACCCACGACGCCGCGGTACCGTTCCACAGTGCGGCCCGAGCGGTGGGCGCGGTGCTCACGATGACAAAGCCCGCCTGGTGCGTGCCGTTGGTGCCATAGGCGTATGACTCGGACGCGGTTGCCGGATTGAGGTCAACCCATGATGCCGCCGTGCCGCTCCACCGGCCGGCGTGGTACTGGCCGTCGGTGTCGGCGGCAAAGCCGACCTGTTGCCCGCCACTGATGGCCGTGGCCTGGGATTGCCACAACCCTGCGGGATGCAGGTTCACCCACGAACCCGCCGTGCCGCTCCAAAGACTGGCGTTGGCATCAGGGCTGCCGCCCGGCATCGTGATGATCCCCACCTGCTGACCGCCGCTGGCGGCATAGGCGTTTGATGCGCCGGTCGACGAAGGGTGCAGGTTGGTGACGGTCCACTGTGCCTGGGCCGATGTGGCGCCCAGAGCGGCAACCGCGGCGACCGCGGCGATGTTCGTGATGGACTTCATAGACATAGGAGGCTCCTTAGGATTGGTGTTCTGTGTTGACGGTGACGCCGAGCCGCGTTCGACTCACGCACGACGCCGACGCCGCCAGGCCATCGCGCCACCCAAGCCCAGCAACGCAGCCGCGGATGGCCCGGGGATCTGGACGACGCGGAAGCCGATATCGGTGCTCGCGCTGAACACGGGGACGACGGTGGCGGCGCTACCGGCCCCAAGGAAGAAGACGCTGTTGCTCCACCCCGCGCCCTGAACCCTGCGGAAGGAGTTCGGGGCCTCGGTCGGGGGGGGAATCGTGTCATTCCACTCCCAGACGTTCCCGCACATGTCGTACGTGCCGTAGAAGTTGGCGCCGTACGAGCGCACGGGCGTGGTGTCATTGATCACCTGCCCGTAGTTCGCCTGACCGAGCGTTGGCGCCGTATTGCCGGACGTCGGGTAGAGCCAGTAGTCGTCATCATCGCCGCCCAGGGTGAAGGGCTGGTGGTACGCGGCCTTGTACCACTCGTTCGCGCTGGCGATCGCCCACTGCCAACCCGTGTTGCGTGTGACGGTGAAGTCGCTGTTGTTTGGCGTCATCGTGTACGCGCCGCTCTCGGTTGAGCCGTTGTCCTGCGCCCCGCTCGGCTGGCCGTTGTGCAGCCAGTTCGCGAAGCGTGCGGCGTTCCAGAAGGAGACGGAGTTCACGGGGTTGTCCGCCCGACCGCTGACAGGCGCGTAGGTGTACGAGCCATCCGATCCGGAGCGGCTGATTCCGCCGAGGGATCCGCTCATGTTGATGTGGTACAAGCTGTGGGTGTCCGTCGCGGCGACGGCGTTGAGGAACGCGGCATACTGGGCGTTGGTCACCTCGGTAGACCCGATGTTGTACGTGTACGCCACGGAGCCCAAACCCGTGGCCTGGTCCGCGGCGTTGCCGGGGTTGCCGATCGGGACGGTGGGAATGGTGATGCTGGCCGAGGCGATCGATGCGCCCAAGCCGGTGATGGCCGCGAGAGCGGAGAGGGCGATGAACTGCTTTGCAGACATGGGAGAGACTCCTTCCCAGGATTCCTCTCTCTCATCTGGCTGCCGCCCGCGATACCCACCTATTCAGAGCTGCGCAGCTGATCAAGTCTATCACCCAAGATACCCCACTTCCCGCTTCTCACTCGCAATCTCGTGAAGATTGGTGCGTGTGAAGATGGGGGAGCGTTGCACCCTCGCCGTGGGCCGGGGGACCCCGCCCAACGGCAGGTCCGGCAGACTCGCCACCGCCCCGCCCCCCGCCGCGGCGTTCGCCGCCCTCACGAGCCCCGCGAGATGAAAGACGACGCCGGCCCCCGAGAGCGCGATCGAGCGGACAACGCTCGCGCGATCGCAGACATCCCCGATGATGAGCTGCGTCGAGCCTGGAAGCGCGTCGACGCGCGATGTCGGGCGAACCATGCACGCCACTCTCCAGCCCCCAGCGTTCAACCGACGCACCAAGTGAGCGCCGATGAACCCGCTCGCGCCGGTGACCAGCGCAGATTGTGTCGCGCTGGAGTTCATGAATGCACGCCCGCTCGTCCAGAAGACAAAGAGCACGGGTGCTCTGCAGTCCAAACTCGAACGCGGCGAACTCGCGGCGCATGCCGGGCTTCGCAGGCTCACGAGGCTCGGCTCCTGGGGTCTACACATTCGCAAGAGTGCCGATGGGGGTCGCCTGACGGATCACGACTGGACAGGCGGTGTTCGAAGCGTCGATCGTGCCGACGCGCGACCGCACGGGGCAACGGTCCATAACGGTGATTGCGCGTGACATCGGCAGAGGCCCGCGTGCTCACGGGCTGCCGGCGGCGTTGGAAGCAGTGGCTTGGCGCATATGCCTTGGATGGCGTCATCGCTCACCGTCCTCTGCGGGCAGTACGATCTCGAGCGATCAACCCAACACCGCGAACGCCGCGTCGAAGAGACCGGATCGCACTCGCTCAATTCGCCGATCATTCCCCACCAGAGAGGTAGTCCATGCCTGTAGCGACCAAAGGGCCCCCCGACCCCATGGCCTATGTCGATTGGTACCTGAGCTACATGCGCCACAACCTCAACGATGACATGGAGGCCGTGCATGTCTGGGACTTCTCGCTGCGGACCAAGGATGTCGACAGCATGCACGCGCTGGCGAAGGCGCTCCGCAAGGCCCGGTACGTCACGACGGTGCAGGAAGTCGTCGAGGAGATCACGGGCACCGGGCGAAATCGAGAGAAAATCGCCGGGCCGCCGTTGGTCACCGCCTTCTCTCGCGGCAAACCCAACGCTGCGGCGTTGAAGCGCCGGGTGCGGGGGTTGATTGAGCTGGCGAAGGCGCATGACGCGAGGTACGAACGGCTCAGCGCTTTGGACCTCGAAGAGTTCGAGATGTTCTACGGGCCGCCCAAGGCGATGCCGCTGGCCGATGCGAGCTGGCGGCTGCGGCACCACTCCGACTTTGGGCTCAAGAAGGGCGCGAAGATCGAGTACACCTTTTGCCTCGCGGCCAAGGACGCCAAGGCCTGCACCGCCGCCCTGAAGAAGGCCGGCTTTGCGAAGGTCGCTCGCGCGCCCAAGGATGCGAACTGGATGATCAGCGTCACCGTCCCCGGCGCGAACGACGAGAAGCGGCTCAAGGCGGAGTACGCCGTGATGAAGAAGGCCGCGAAGGCGTGCGGAGCGACGCTCAAGGGCCTTGAGATGTAGGCCCGCCAAGTAAGTCGGCGCAGCCGACCAGCGAAAATGCCGCCGATCGGATTCGAGCACGGCATGTGTTCGCCCCCGTCAAGATTCTTCGACCAATCGAGTTGCGGTGCGTTCCACACCACCCAGCGGCAGGTCCGGCAGGCTCGCCACCGCCCCAGCCACGTCGCGGCGATTCGGGTCGGTGGTGGCGCTGGCCGTACGTCTCCCCCGAATGCCTCGGGCACTTTCGGAGCGCGTCGCGCAGAGATACCGGCCGCAAAACGTGCGGCTGAGCGCAAGCTCACTCGGCGACACTCGTCCGCGGGCCGGACTTCACGCTGCCGAGATATGCCGGCATGTGCCGGGATGTGTTCAGAGAGTTCCGACCAACACGCCGCCCATCGGAGTTGCCCGTCGGCTTAGAGCTTGAGTTCGAAGCCAACGGCGGCCTTGCTGCCGCCGTCAGACTCGACCTCAACCCACAGCATGCTGCCCGCGGGCAGCGGATTCGGGATCTCCGCGTGCGTGTGCCAGTTGTCCTTCTCGAGTTCGGCCTTGGCCTTCATCGATCCTTTGGCGTCCTGAGTGCCGATCCAGAGCCGCACGGCAGCGACCTTCGCGGTGCCACCGGTCACCCAAACATCGATAGGAGCGTCCTTGCCCGCAACGATCTCACCATCGCGCGAGGCTCGGATGGTGAATCCGCCCGCGATCTGCTCGCCGAGCTGCGTCGTTGGGCCGTGATCGTGGCCATCTCCGTCCTTGTGATCGTGATCCTTCGGCGCCGCGGCTCCGCTCGTCGTGGCCCCGCTCGTCGCGGCCTTCGTCGGTTCCGACTTCTTCTCGCATCCGCCGAGTAAAGACGCGATCGCGATAATGGACAGGGCGGACAGCATGGCAAAGGTACGGATCGGTTGCATGATGACTTCTCCTTGCGAAAGGGTGCTGGACACGGACTACTTGCTCGCCCGCCGCAAGACACGAGCCAGAACGCCTGGCCGGTCCGTCGTGGGGCTCTTGACACGAAATGCCAGCGCGTAGCCGGCTGGGACGACAAACAGGTTCAAGAACGTTGAAGAGATGAGTCCGCCTAGCACCACGATCGCCAGTGGTGCGAGCAGCTCGCTGCCGGGCTTGCCCTTGGCAAGCGCCAGCGGCACAAGCCCCAGCAGAGCCGTGAGCGCGGTCATCAGGATCGGCACCAATCGCTCCATCGAGCCCTGGATGATCGACTCGCCGATGGACTTGCCCTCGTGCTTCTGCAAGTGGTCGTAGTGGTTCACGAGCAAGATGCCATTGCGCACGGCGATACCAAACAGCGTCACGAAGCCCACCATGCTTGCGATCGAGATCACCGGCGCGATGTAGCGCGATGACGACAGACCGAACAGCGCCAGCGAGTTGCTGACGATCGCAGGGCTCTCCGTGATGTAGATCGCCGCAACGCCGCCGATGAGCGCCAGCGGCAGATTGAGCATCACCAGCAGCGCCACGCGGCTCCTGCCCGTCGAGAGTTGCAGCAGAAGGAACATCAGGACCGCAACACCAGCGCCCATGCCATAGATCGTTTTGCTCGCCGACTGCTGGGCCTCAAACTGACCGCCGTAATGCACGGTGTACCCGGCCTTCTGCACGATCGGATTGACCTTGTCCTGCACCACGGCGACCAACTGCCCGAGGTTGTACCCCTCGGCGACGTTGGTCGAGATGACGGCCTTTCGCTGCGCGTTCTCGCGCGTGATGAGGTTGCTGGTCTTCTCCGGGCCGACGTCGGCGACCTCGCGCAATCGCACAAGCGCGCCGCCCACGCCTCGCAACTGAAGATCCATGATCTGGTCGAGACGCTCCCGCTCGCTCTCGGCCAGTCGCACGACCATTTCATAGCGGCGCACACCCTGGTTGATCTCCGCGACGCGCTCGCCGTAGAGCGCCTGCTGAACCTGTTCAGCCGCCGATGCAGGCGACAGCCCCGCCGCCGCGAGGTCTTGCGGCCGATAGCGGATGGGCAGCGAGGTGATCATCACCTCGCGGTTGGCCGCGACGTCGCGCGTGCCGGGGACGGCCTCCAGTTCCGTTTCGATCTGCTTTGCGAGCGAGCGCAGGGTGTCGAGATCGTCCCCGTAAACGCTGATCGCGATCGCCGCGGGCGTGCCCGACAGAACGTGGCTCAGGCGGTGCTCGATGGGCTGGCCCACCATCGTCGTGATGCCCGGAATGTTCGAGATGATTCGGTCGAGCTCGGCACGAACCGCGTCCTGGCTCGCGCCGGCCTTGATCGTGACCTCGATCTCGGAGTTGCTCACCGGCTCGGCGTGCTCGTCGCGCTCGGCCCGGCCCGTGCGCCGCGTCACGCTCGATACTCCATCAATCGCCACGAACTGCTTCTCGACACCCACCGCCAGGCGGTTGCTCTCCTGCAACGATGTGCCCGGCGGGGCGAGAAGGAACACGGTGAACGTGCCCTCCTTGAATCCCGGCAGGAACGACGTGCCGAACGTGGACATGAGCAGCAGCGAGGCCACCGTCAGCGCGCCCGCGCCGCCCAGCACCAGCCCGCGGTTGCGAACGCTGGCGCGGAGGGCCGGTTCGTAGAGCGCCTTGAGTTTGCGGACCAGCCACCCGTCGTGCTCGCTGTGCGCCGCCCCGGCGCTGCTGTCTTTGGCACTCTTGCCGAATGACCCGCCGAACAGCAGCTTGCACATCGCGGGCGTCACTGTCAGCGCCACGATGAGCGAGGCCATGATCGACAGGATGTACGCGATGCCCAGCGGCTGGAAGAACCTGCCTTCGAGCCCCTGCAGGAATAGCAGCGGCACGAAGACCATGCAGATGATGATCGTGGCAAACACCACCGACGAGCGAATCTCGTTGCTGGCCGAATAGATGATGTCCACAAAGCCCTTGCGATCCGCCTCGGGCAGCCCGGCGTTCTCCTTCAGCCGCCGCAGCACGTTCTCCACGTCGATGATCGCATCATCCACCAGTTCACCAATCGCCACCGCCAAGCCCCCCAGCGTCATCACGTTGATCGACAGCCCCCACGCCCACAGCAGCAGGATCGCCACCGCGAGCGACAGCGGCAACGCGGTCAGCGTGACGATCGTCGCCCGCACGTTCATCAGGAACAGGATGAGAATCACCGCGACGATGATGCTCGCCTCCACCAAGACCTTTACCACATTGTTCACGCTCCGCTCGATGAACCTCGCGGCCCGGAACGGGTCACGATTCAAGACCAGCCCAGCGGGCATGGCCTTCTCCATCTGGTCCAGCACCCCATCGATCTGCTCGGTGAGCGCAAGGGTGTTGGTCCCGGGCGACTTCTGCACGCTCACGACAACCGCGGGGAGGCCCCGGTCCGCCGCCGTGCCGCGCTTGGGCGCGGGGCCCAGCTGCACATCCGCGACCTGCCCGATCGTCACCGCCGCCCCATTGTGATACTTGACGATCGCATGCTTGATGCTGTCGGTGCCCGTCACGCGGGCGACCTGGCGAATCGGCAGTTCCTGGTTCTCCCAGTTGGGGACGTACCCCGCGCTCGCCGTCGAATGCGCGTTCCTCGCCGCTTCGACCACATCGCTGATCGTCAGCCCGTACAGCGCCAACTGGTCCTGCTTTACGTTCACCTGGTACTGCGGCAATTCACCGCCGATGGCGACCACCTGGGCCACGCCCGGCACCGCGAGGATCTTGTTCCGCAAGTCGAACTCCGCGAACGATCGCATCTCCAGCGGACCGACCGAGCCGTCGGGTGACGACAGCACCATGAGCATGATCTCCCCGGTGATGCTCGTGACCGGCGTGATCTCGGCGTGGGCATTGGCAGGCAGCGCCTCACGGACAGCCGACAACCGCTCCGAAACGAGCTGCCGCGCGCGGTAGATGTCCGTGCCCCAGTCGAACTCAACCCACGCGATCGAGAGACTCGTCGCGCTGGCCGACCGAACCCGCCGCGTGCCGGGCAAGCCGTTGACCGCCGTCTCAATCGGGAACGTGACGTTGCTCTCGACCTCGTCCGCCGCCAGCCCGCCGGCCTCGGTCATGATGACCACCGTCGGCGCGTTGAGCTCCGGAAAGACATCCACGGGCATGTCCCTGACCTTCAGCCCGGCGAACAGGAGCACCAGCCCCGCCGCGACAAGCACGAGCGAGGAGTGCTTGAGACTGAAGGCGATGAGTTTGGCGAGCACTTACTTGTCCTCCCCTTCGTGAAACGTGCCGTCGGGGTGGAAGTGGCCGCCCTTGGAGACGCTGCCGCTGGTGGCGAGCATCAACTGGTAGTTGCCGCCAAGCACGATCTCGTCGCCCTCCTTCACGCCACTGGCGATGATCACCCACCTGCCATCCGAAATGCCTATGTCCGCCTCCGTGCGGATCGCCTTGTCCGGGTTCGCCGGGTCTCGGCGGAAGATGATGGGTGTCGCACCGTCACGCACCACCGCCGACAGCGGGATGGCCAGTTCATCCTGCCCGCCGGCGAGCGTCACCTCCAGATGAGCCGAAACACCGTTTCGCGCCCAGGTCGCCAAGGCATTCGGTCGGACAATCAGGTCCACCGTTCGCTCGTCCGCGTCGGCGGAAAGACCGATCTGAAGGAGGCCCGTCATCGCGTCCTGGAGCGGCACCGCGCTGCCCTGCGGCGGAGCAATACGCGCTTGCAGACCGTCCCGCAGCCGGCCCAGGTCCGATTGCAGACCCCGCGCTCGAAATCGGATCTGGTCAGGCTGGACGAGCGTCACAATGTGACCGTTCTCCTCAGCGAGCCCGCCCGGCGTGATCCCGATGGTCTCGACGACGCCCGCGGCGACCGCACACACAGTGAACCCGCTCCCGGGCTCCACGCCCTCGTGCGCATCGCCGCAATGGCTCCCACGCACAAGCAGGTCATGCCGCGACTTGAGAGACCGAAGCTCCGCCTCGGCCTGCTTCTGCTGTGCCTGAAGCTCAGCGTCCTTCTCCATGACATCCGCCAGTTCGGCCTGCGTGGCGTTGAGTGTGGCACGCGCCTCGGTGAACTGCGAGGCGCTCCCGCCCCCGGCTTCCCGCAGTTCCGCGAGCTGCTTCGAGCGCTCCTGCCACAGAGCGACCTTGTCGGCGAGGCTCTGCTCATGACGGCGATGGGCCTCCCGAAGCGGCCCCATCGAATCGACCCTGGCCTGCATCGCCGCGATCTGCTCGTGCAGGTCCCGCCACGCGGCGGCGTCTACTCGGTACAGCGGAGTGCCCGGCTCAATGACCTGAAACTGGCTCACGAGCACTTCCACACGCCCTCCCAGCGGCGTGCGGTACTCCCGGCGTGCCGTCGGCAGCAGCTCGAACCGGCCCGGCACACGAAGCGTCTGCGTCACGTTGCGCGATTCGACCTTGGCAAACGTGATGCCCAGGTTCTGCCGCACGGGACCGGGAATGTCCACCCGGTTGGTCGGAGCGGGAGCCGCGGAACCGGACTCGCCCCCGTGATCGTGACTGTCGCCGCCTGCGCGCTTCTCGACCCCACGGTCGCAACCGGACAGGACCGCGGCCAGCACAAGCGTGGTCGTAAAGAGTGTGAACGAGCGTGTGGTGTTCATGGCGTTCTCGATGAAGAGATCAGCGGCCCGGAATGGCCGTTGTCGGCGCGGGGTTGGTTGTTGGCTGATCGGAGGTGGGAGTGGGGGTGGAGGGGGGGGTG
>VYLX01000105.1_pt1 | contig 35404 bp, 22 predicted proteins | sample 5114181 | NCBI WGS metagenome assembly VYLX01 (sample SAMN12291812, study PRJNA351875) | freshwater metagenome | isolation source: freshwater lake | place: USA: Michigan, Sherman Lake | collected 2011-08-08
CTCCGATTCCATCCCGAACTCGGTTGTGAAACTTCACCGTGGCCAAGATACTTGTCGGGTTGCCGACCGGGACAATAGCTCGATGCCAGGATTATTCTTTCTAACCCCTCAATCCGACAAGATTGGGGGGTTTGGTTTTATCTAAGCTATGGTCTGAATTAACACAAAAGGTTGCACGATTAGTGTATTAAAAAGGTTATTGGGATGGGAATTCCAATCGCTTAATTGCTCCTGTGTCGGTTTTTCTAGTAGTTTTTCCCCGATCCAATTCTGCACTTCAGCAACTCGATCACCAGCGATCGCTTCTGCTACTTCGATTAAATTGAGGGAATCCGAAACCACGATCAGCGCATCCCTTTGAGCATGGGGGATTAAGTCACTCCACTCCACTTCGGCTAATTCCTCTAATAACTGCTCATGAATATTACCCATACTGTCAATCCTGGCGAAAAAGCTCGCTCAACAACGAATTATCCCCTTCTTCTAGCATACAGGCAAAGGCACGACCGATCTCCATCTATAGAGTCCATTTGGTATCTTTGCCAAAATCCTTACCCAGTATGGATTAGAGCGAATTAGCCAAAATACCTGTAATTCTTACCCGTGAAGCGTCACAAGAGAGATACCAAATATGGCAGAGATGGTTAATTGCCCTCACCCCGAACCGAACCCCTCTCCCAGAACGTAAGAGGGGAGTAATACTAAATCCGGTTATTAAAAACTGATTATTTATTTTCCCCTTTGCCTTTTGCCTCTTGCATGAGTGCCTCTCCTCATAACTAGCCTATACTCAACGGATTTAGTATAAGATGCCTGCTACGAATAAAGAAAAATGGTATCACTGTTTACTGATCACTGAAAAAGCTGACGGCTGACGGCTTAGATGTGTAATTAATTTTGCGCGCGGTACTTATGACCGAAGCGATTCGCACCTCCAGGAAAGGCAGCACTTCTCCTTCTCTGCTGCTCCAAGAGAGTCCTTCCACAGAGTCAATGCCACTGGCTGCTTGACCCCCTCCTGAACGGTTACAACTGACGGTTCGCTCATTTTCCACATATAGTGTTTTTGGATTAAGCTATCCACTGCCTGTAGGGGCATAAGTTGAACTAATACCACTACAGGTAGGTTTGATCAGTCATTGAAACACTACCTATAGTGATTCCCGAACCGAGAGTTACAAAACTACTACCGGACTTTACAATTAAATAATTAAATTTTGTTTAACTGAGTATTTTTACTTAGGGTAAGCCCCTAGAATAAAAATAGGGGCGGTAAAAACAAAAAACAGTAAGCAGTCTTTATTGAGTTTAGGTAAAGTAGCCCCAGAGGAGGGATAGGGTAATCGCATAAAAAGACCTCTTGACAGATACAGCTTGGCCTCAACCATTGACCATGCAAACGTTTCAGACTTTTGCTCTGTAACGAAACAGTCATGAACCTGACGTAAGCAATACTAAAGCAAATATTCAGTCAAAACCCAAAACCCTGTATCAGCAAGACTTTTTGCCATTCTCAATTGTTAGGTTATGTTAAGGTGCGTGCGATTGCCCTGTGGGGCGGTTGCTTTATTCCTCTGGCACAGTCAATTCCTTATTGGATAAGCCTTTCGGAGTGGAGAATGTACCAGAACAAACATGAATCCGCCGTAATTAGTTTTATGTTAAAAGAACTTCAGAAATCAGTTGTAGAGGAAAAAAAAATGCTTTGTTTATCTGTAGAGTCAAAATCTAAAGGCGAAATTTTTCAGGACATTTCTACTTTTGTAGATATTTTGAACCATAGAGCATTGCAGCAAGCCGAGCAAACAGCTTATATCTTTTTGGCTAATGGAGAAACAGAAACCGCCAGACTAACTTATCAGCAATTAGAGCAAAAAGCAAAAGCTTTGGCGGCTCAACTTCAGTTACAAATGTCTCCGGGAGAAAGAGCTTTATTGCTCTATCCATCGGAGGAAGAATTTATCATTGCTTTCTTTGCCTGTTTATATGCGGGTGTTATTGCCGTTCCCGTTTATCCTCCCCGACGTAATCAAAAGCTCTCTCGACTACAAGCAATAACTAAAGATGCTCAAGCCAAACTGGCCTTAACTACTACATCCTTATTAAGTACTATTGAGGAAAAATTTTCGAGTGACCCTGAGTTAGTAACAGTACCTTGCCTAGCTACTAATAACATCCCGGATAAGCAAGCAGAAAACTGGCAAAAACCGAATCTTTCTTTAGAGGACATAGCTTTCCTACAATATACTTCCGGTTCCACAGGTATGCCTAAGGGAGTTATGGTTAGTCATAAAAATTTACTTCATAATGAAAAACTGATTGCTTCTGCCTTTGGACATACAAGCGAAACTATTGGTGTGGGATGGTTGCCACTATTTCATGATATGGGACTAATTGGTAACGTATTACAACCAGTGTACGTCGGATTTCCTTGTGTGATTATGCCTCCAGAAGCATTTATCCAAAAACCGCTCCGATGGTTACAGGCTATTTCTCGCTACAACGCTACCAGTAGTGGCGGTCCTAATTTTGCTTACGAATTATGTGCTGATAAAATTAACCCTCAAGAGCGAGAAAATCTGGATTTAAGTTGTTGGGATGTAGCTTTTACTGGAGCCGAACCTGTGCGAGCAGCTACCTTAGAAAAATTTGCTAATACTTTCGCTGATTATGGTTTTAAGAGAGAGGCATTTTATCCTTGTTATGGGATGGCTGAAACTACTCTATTTGTGTCGGGGGGAATTAAAAATCAATCTCCCGTGATTGCAGCAGTTGATAAATTAGCTCTTTTAGAAAATAGTGCCGTTACTATTAACTCTCAACCCCCGAATGCTCAATTATTAGTTGGTTGTGGTCACGCTTGGTTATCAGAAAAAATTGTAATTGTGAATCCTGAATCTTTAACTGAATGTCGAGATGGGGAAATAGGAGAAATTTGGGTATCTAGTGATAGTGTAGCTCAGGGTTATTGGAATCGACCCGAACAGACAGCAGAAACTTTCAAAGCTTATTTAGCTGATACCCAGGTTGGGCCATTTCTGCGGACAGGAGATTTAGGATTTTTACTGGCTGGTGAGTTATTTATCACAGGAAGACTCAAGGATTTAATTATTGTGCAAGGACGTAATCATTATCCTCAAGATATTGAATCCACCGTCGAAAAAAGTTACCCGGGATTGCGGCAAGGGTGTGGAGCAGTATTTTCAGTGGAAATTGCTGGTCAAGAAAGGCTAGTAGTTGTTCAAGAAGTCGAACGAAGCTATCTGCGTAAATTAGACTCACCAGCGGTAATTGAGCAAATTATTCGCTCTGTTGCCGAAGAACATCAACTAGATGTTTATGCCGTGGCACTGCTGAAAACAGCAAGTATTCCCAAGACATCTAGTGGCAAGATTCAACGTCAAGCTTGCCGAGCTAGTTTCCTAGCAGGAACTCTTAATGTGATTGGGGATTGGAGTAAGAATCCTGAACATAAGAATGGATTTAAGCAGCTTAAATCAGATATTAACTCTCTGCTAAAACAAGTCAAAAGTTATCAGGTTGTTGAAGAATTCTCTGAGGTCAGTCAGAATCAAATTGTGTCCGATACTCAAGAAGCAATTGAAGAGTGGCTAATTAAAAAAGTTGCAGAGATCTTGCAAATAGCACCAGAAAAAATAGATATTCAACAAGACTTAGCAAGTTATGGACTGAGTTCTTTAGCGGCAGTAAGTCTTTCGGGAGAGCTTGAGCAATGGCTCGGAAAAAGTGTATCTCCCATGCTGGTTTATGAATATCCTAGCATTCATGCAGTTGCTCGCTATTTAGCCCTAAATGGATTAAGTTCTGAAGCTCTAGCTACAACTTCATCCACAGTCGCTCAAAAAACCTCATCACAACCTCAAAATGAACCGATCGCTATTATCGGTATTGGCTGTCGTTTTCCCAAAGCTAAAGATCCAGAAACATTCTGGCAACTATTACGCCAAGGAGTAGACGGAATAACAGAAGTATCTTCTCAAAGATGGAATTACCAAGATTTTGGGCATCTAAACACCAGATGGGGGGGATTTTTAGAGAATGTTTATGATTTTGAACCTCAGTTTTTTGGTATTGCACCTCGGGAAGCAGTGGATATGGATCCCCAGCAAAGACTTCTGTTAGAAGTCAGTTGGGAAGCTCTCGAAAATGCTTGTATTGCCCCCGAAACTTTAGCAGGGAGTCAAACAGGTGTATTTATTGGCATCAGCACTAATGATCATGCTCGCTTGTTATCTCAAGATAATGAGTCTATAGATGCTTACTATGGTACAGGTAACGCTTTTTGCGTGGCCGCTAATCGTTTATCCTATTTCCTCGATTTCCATGGACCTAGTTTAGCTATAGATACGGCCTGTTCTTCCTCGTTAGTTGCTGTCCATGAAGCTTGTAAGAGCTTAACCGATGGGGAATGTCATCTCGCATTAGCAGCCGGGGTAAATTTGCTCCTATCTCCCCAATTAACCATTAATTTCTCAAAAGCAGGGATGTTAGCGTCTGATGGTCACTGTAAAACCTTTGATGAAAGTGCTGATGGGTATGTCAGGGGTGAAGGTTGTGGGGTAGTTATCCTCAAACGTCTAGAGGATGCTATTAAAGACGGCGATCGCATTTATGCAATTATTCGCGGTTCAGCAGTTAATCAAGATGGTCACAGTAATGGACTAACTGCACCCAATAAACAAGCTCAACAAGCTGTTATTAAAAAAGCCTTAGCCAAAGCTCAGGTAAGCGCCAAAGATATTAGCTACGTGGAAGCTCATGGTACGGGAACATCTTTAGGGGATCCCATTGAGCTTAATACTCTTAAAGAAGTATTAATGCAAGATCGTCAACTATCGAACCCCTGTTGGATTGGTTCTGTAAAAACTAATATTGGTCATCTCGAAGCAGCCGCAGGAATTGCCGCACTGATTAAAGTTTGCCTCGCTTTACAAAATCGTGAAATTCCTCCTCACCTTCATTTGCAAAAACTCAATCCTTATATTTCTCTAGAAGGAACTTCCTTATCTATTCCTACTCAATTACAGCCTTGGAAAAAGGGTAAAAAAGGGCGATTAGCTGGGGTATCTTCTTTTGGTTTTGGTGGCACTAATGCTCATGTTATTTTAGAAGAATTTGTTCCAGAAACCTTGGAGCAAGAGCAACATGAACCATCTCTTGCTATCTTGACTATTACCGCTAAAACTAAGTCATCTTTGCGAGAATTAGTATCAAGTTATCACAATTATCTTCAAGCAAATCCGCAAATCAACTTACAAGACTTTTGCTTTAGTGCTGATGTGGGGCGCTCGCATTTTCATCATTGTTTAGCTATTCAAACTGAGTCTTTAACTCAATTACAATCCCAGTTAGAGGCTATTATTGAGGGCAAAGAAGCTGGGGGAATTTTGACCGGTGAACTATCGCACCAGAAGCACCAGAAAATTGCGTTTCTTTTTACAGGTCAGGGGTCACAATATATCAATATGGCCCGGGAACTTTATGAGACTCAACCTACTTTCCGTAGAACCCTTGAACACTGTCAAGAGATTCTTAGTATCTATTTAGACAAACCTTTGCTATCTATTCTCTATCCTCAAGAGGGAGAGAACTCACCCATAGATGAAACAGCTTACACCCAACCCGCCTTATTTGCCATAGAATACGCACTCGCTCAATTATGGAAATCTTGGGGTATTGAACCTAGTGCAGTTATGGGTCATAGTGTAGGAGAATATGTGGCCGCTTGCATTGCCGGGGTGTTCAGTCTTGAAGATGGGTTAAAACTCATCGCTTATCGAGGTCGTTTAATGCAAGCATTACCGTCTAACGGTAAAATGGTAGCGGTTACTGCCGACGAAGAAACTGTCAGACGTGCCATTATTTCTTATGAAAAACAGGTTTCTATCGCTGCTATTAATGGGCCATCTAGCATTGTTATTTCTGGGGACAGTCAAACCGTTGATGCAGTAGTCGCTAATTTAGATACCGAATGGGTGAAGACAAAAACCTTACAAGTTTCTCATGCTTTTCACTCACCTTTGATGGAGCCAATATTGGCCGAGTTTGCCAAAATTGCCCGAGAAATCACCTACTCAAAACCAAATATTAGCTTAATTTCTAATGTCACTGGTAAAATAGCGACAGCCGAAATAGCTACGCCTTCTTATTGGGTAAATCATATTCGCCAGACCGTAGAGTTTGCCGCAGGAATGAATACACTAGCGAGCCACGGTTATGAGGTTTATCTAGAAATTGGTCCCCAACCCATTTTAATAGGAATGGGAAGTCATTGTATTCCAGAAGGCAAGGGAGTGTGGTTGCCAAGTTTGCGATCTAGAAAATCAGATTGGCAACAAATGTTACAAAGTTTGGCAGAATTATATGTTAAAGGAACACCTGTAAATTGGACTGGATTTTCAAAAGATTATTCCTATCATCGTTTGAGTCTGCCAACTTATAAATTTAGCCGACAATTGTATTGCCATGAGAGTATATTGTCCGACTGCTCAACTACAAGAGTTGAGTCAACCAATGGTAAAGGACATATTTCTGACAACAATCCTCAGGGTACTCAGCAATTTGAGTTATACTCTAGCAATGGCAATGGACATTTTCATCCCTTAATAGGAAAACGGTTACATTCGCCACTAAAACCAATTATCTTTGCGTCTCAAATCAGTCAAGATTGCCCCAATTATCTCCAAGACCATCGGATTCAAAAAACCACCATTTTTCCTGCTACTGCTTACCTAGAAATGGCTATTGTCGCTGGGATAAATGTTTTTAAATCTGACTCGATCAGGATAGAAGATGTAACCCTTGAACAGCCCTTATTTCTAGAGGGAAATCAGGTCAAAAATATCGAGTTAATTCTGACTCCTCAAGATTCCCAGACTTATACCTTTGAAATCTTTAGTCTTAATCCTGTTGGCGATTCTTGGACACTTCATACTTTGGGTAAAATTATCAAAGTAACAGATATTACTCAACCCAGTCCAGTCAACTTAGAAAACTTATCAATTGATTCTCTTGAATCCGTAAATGTTGAAGATTATTATCAACAATTACAACAACGAGGAATGGACTACGGAGCAAGTTTTCAAGCCATTACAGACCTGTGGCAGGATCAAGGAATGGCTCTGGGAAAAATTCAGTTACCAGAATCTTTAGTTAATGAAGTTTCTAACTACAAATTACATCCCGTTTTACTGGATGCTAGTTTACAAGTATTAGGGGCAGCTTTATCAGGACAAGATCAACTGGGTGCTTACCTACCAGTAGGTTTAGAGAAATATCAAGTCTATGGTTCTGTACCCCTTCATCTGTGGAGTCAAGTTAAGTTAAATCAAGACTATTCTCAGCCTTCCCAAACTATCACCGCAGATGTGGATTTATTTGATGACAGTGGGGTACTGCTTGCCCAAATTCAAGGATTATCAGTCAAGCGTATTAGTTCTCAAAAACTGGGGCAAGTTGTGCAAAAAGAGGAGACAGAAAACTGGTTATATGAAATAGTCTGGCGACCACAAAACCGTGATTTGAACTTACCTTTAACCAGAGCAGAAAATCTTGGCACTTGGTTACTGTTTACCAAGGGTGATGGAATGGGTTTATCTTTAGCTAATCAACTAACACAATTAGGTGAATATTGTATAATCGTTTCTGTTGGCTCTCACTATCAAAAGCTAAACCCAGAAAGTTATACAGTTAATCCTCTTGTTACTGATGATTTTACCAAACTTTTCCAAGAGAGCTTAGAAAATAAACCTCCCTTAAAAGGAATAGTCCATTTATGGAGTTGTGAAAGTAATTCATCTACAGATTTATCTCTAGAAGCTTTACAACAAGCGCAAGTTATCGGTTGTGGTGGTGTCTTATCTTTAGTTCAAGCTTTAACTCAAAAACGAGGTACAAATTTACCCCGTCTGTGGTTAGTTACTCAAGGTGCACAAACTTTAGAACCCTCAGAAACATCCTTAGCTATTGAACAGGCACCTTTATGGGGACTTGGCCGAACGATCGCCCTAGAACATCCAGAATTACAATGTGTATGTGTGGATTTAGAAGCATCACCCAATGCTAACCAATCCCTACTTGTAGCGGAAATATTAGTTCCTGACAGCGAAAATCAGGTGATTTATCGTCAAGGAATCCGTCATGTTGCCCGACTGGTTAGACGTAGCTCTCAATCCCTAAATGTTGAGAATCAACTGGGAACTAAACCATTGCAAGTTAAAATATCAAACTATGGGAGCTTAGAAAATCTGACCCTAGAACCCCTTGAACGTCGTCAACCAGGGCCACTTGAGGTAGAAATACAGGTCTATGCGGCTGGACTTAACTTCCGAGATGTTCTTAACGCGCTAGGACTTCTGAAGGAATATACCCAACAGTTAGGGATTTCTTCTGCTACTGAGATCCCCTTTGGTGGAGAATGTGCTGGTAAAATCGTCGCAGTAGGGGAAAAAGTTTCTCATTTCAAGGTTGGGGATGAAGTCATTGCCGCTATGGCCGTAGGTAGTTTGAGCAGTTTTGTCACCGTAAACGCTGCTTTTGTAGCAACTAAACCCGTTAATATGACTTTTGAAGAAGCTGCTACTCTTCCTATCGCCTTTTTGACAGCTTACTACGGATTACATCATCAAGCCAAAATTCAAGCGGGCGATCGCGTGTTAATCCATGCCGCCGCCGGTGGGGTAGGACAGGCTGCCGTTCAACTCGCTCAACAGGTAAAAGCAGAGATTTTCGCCACTGCTAGTGGGAGTAAGTCTCAATTCCTGAAATCTATAGGGGTAGAACAAGTAATGAACTCCCGCACCCTAGATTTTGCTGATCAGATCCTATCTCTTACCCAAAATAAAGGGGTTGACATCGTTTTCAACAGCTTAAATGGTGAATTTATTCCCAAGAGTCTTGACGTATTAAACACAAAAGGGCGGTTTATTGAAATTGGCAAAATTGGGATTTGGGATGAAAGCCAAGTCTTGCAAAAATGCCCCGAAGCTTCTTATCATCCCTTTGATCTATTAGAACTAGCCGAAAAAGATCCGAACTTAATCACACAAATGCTCAATCAATTGATGGAACATTTTCAACAACAAACTCTCAAACCTTTACCTTACAAAGTGTTCCCCATCGTGCAAGTAGTAGAAGCATTTCGATATATGGCACAGGCCAAACATATCGGTAAAGTTGTGATTTCTCTGCCGGTTCTAGAACAAGCGCAAACAATCCGTTCTGATAGCAGTTATTTAATTACGGGAGGTTTAGGAGCATTAGGGTTAAAAGTAGCTGATTGGATGGTTTCTCAAGGTGCTAAATACTTAGTTCTCACCGGACGAAGTGAACCAAATACAGAAGCTATCACATTGATTGAACAATGGAAACAGGCAGGAACTGAGGTAGTTATCATCAAGGCTGATGTTTCTAAACAAGAGGATGTTCAAAAATTATTCCAGAAAATTACAGCATCCTTACCCGTTATGCGTGGAATTGTTCATGCAGCAGGAGTGTTAGATGATGGACTCTTATCACAACTAGATTGGCCACGTTTTACCCATGTTATGGCTCCCAAAATAACAGGAACATGGAATCTACATTGTTTTAGTTGGGATCTACCTTTAGATTTCTTTGTCTGTTTCTCGTCCATAGCCTCATTAATGGGTTCACCGGGTCAAGGTAACTATGCCACAGCTAATGCGTTCATGGATGCTATAGCTCACTATCGCCGGAGTTTAGAACTACCCGGATTAAGTATTAACTGGGGTACTTGGTCTGAAGGGGGAATGGCTACCCGTCTTGATAGTTATTCACAAGACCGTTTTGCTACTCAGGGACTGGATATGATTTCACCCCAACAAGGATTACAAATATTAGAGAAACTATTAGGGCAAAATGCCGGACAAATCGCGGTTATGCCTGTCAACTGGTCTAAGTTTCTTAATAGTCATAAAGGAGCGAAACCTCCCTTATTCAAGGAATTAGCTTCCTCCCCAGAACAGGGAGATAAAATGCCACAAGTAAAACAAAATACGCTGGTCTGCCAATGGCAAAACTTGAATCCTGACTCACGCTTGGATTGGCTCATAAATTATCTCAAAAATGCTGTGGCGCAGATTTTCGGTCTGGAACTCTCTCAAATTAATATTGAGCAGCCTTTACAAGATATAGGTTTTGACTCTTTGATGGCTGTTGAATTGAAGAATCGGTTAAATACTGATTGGGAAGTTGAAATTCCTCTAGTGAAATTCATTGAGGGTGTTACTGTTACCAGTTTAGCCCTACTTCTGAATGAGCAAATCCTAGAAACTCACCAAATTTCTTCTGATAAACCATCAGCTAATTCCCAGAACTCTTTACCAACTCATTTTGACCATTCATCAGAACTGATGTTGAAACAGATAGATCAACTTAGTGATGAAGATGTTGATGCTCTACTCAGTTCGATGTTATCTAAATAGGAGACAAATTCACCATGGCTACAAATATTGATACTCTAAATCAACTTTCTTCCTCTCAAAAGCGTCATCTTTTGAGCCAACTCATCCGAGATAAATCAGCCTCACAAAAATCGGTAAAATCCCATGTATGGGGTAATAAAAAATTTCTTGAAGACTCTGAAGCCAGCGGATTTCTTTATGGAGGGATTCCGGTTATGGATGGGATGAGTGGCTCTCATATTAAACGGGATGGACGAGAACTGATTAACTTATCAGGGATTAATTTTCTGGGATTACAACAAGAACAGCATTTTATTGATATGTTTTGTGAAAATACCCGTCAATATGGATTAGCCACTGGGGGTTCTCGTCTTACTCAAGGAGTTTGCCGTCCTCATATGTTACTTGAACAAAAGATGAACGAAATATGGCAAAAAGAATATACCTTAACTTTTGGAACTGGGGCTTTAGCTAACATCGGTTTTATGAATGCCATGACCAGTTCTTTTGGATTTGATGAAACGGTAACAATAGATAACCATGATGTGGTCTTTGTATTGGATCGAGATTGTCACTGGAGTTTATGGAATCCCCTATCTGGACTAAAATTTGGTTCTCAGGTTTTCGCTTTCAAACATAATGATCCTTCCTCCCTTGAACAAGTTTTAAAAACGATTCAATCCCCTAAAATTGTTGTGGTTTTTGAAACGGTATATTCTTCGGATGGAAGCATTGCCCCTGTGGATCAATTACTTGATATATGTGAACTTTATGGGGCTTTATCTTATGTTGATGATGCCAATGGATTTATGATTTATGGTAATCCTAATCGACCTTTTTATAAGGAATATCAAACTTTAAAGAGAGCCACTTTTATTATGGTTTCTTTTTCTAAAGCAGTGGGAATTGAAGGTGGAGCAATCAGTGGTCCCGAAGAATTTGTTAAATCTTTTGAGATTCTTTCAGGGACTTCATTATTCACGGCTACAATGCAGCCGGCAACAGCAGCGACTAATCTGGAAATTATCAACTACTTGGAAAGTCATCCGGAGATCATGGATAATTATCTCAAACGTTGTTTACAACTGCGAGAAAATTTAATTGATTTAGGTTTTCATCTTAATGATACACCATCCTATATTACTTCAATTATTATTGGTGAGGATGAAGTAGCTGAACAAGTACGACGAGATTTACTGGAAATGGGGTATTGTATTCCTATATTCCGTTATCCTGCTGTTGAACGTGGCAAAGCTTTAATCCGATTAATGATCAATAATAAGCATACTGATGAGGATATTAATCTGTTTGTTGAAGCCCTAAAAAAAGTACGAGAGCGTTATAAGTTCTGATTGACATATCATCAGAAAAATTTCTCAAAATCTTCGTTCATCTTTATCTAATCTAGATTATTAATTTTAAATAGATAAAAACAGAAAGGGATTAAGAGAAAGGAAAAAAGATGTTATTCAGTCATATTTTCTATTACTTGTAGAGACATTACCTATAATGTCTCTAACAAAAAGATAGGATAACTTAACCCCTTTTAAGCGAACTAAAAAAATAACAGCTTATCTACTTAATTAAGGGAGAAATGATGTGTTTCCTAAAGTAGTATTAATAACCGGATGTTCCAGTGGCTTTGGTCTGCTGACAACACTGGAAATGTTACGACGAGGCTTTTTAGTCATAGCTACTATGCGAAATCTAGAAAAACGCAATTGCTTAGAAAAAGCTCTATCTCGACTAGATTCTCTTGAAAAAAACTCAAATAAATTACCCATAAAAACTGAATCTAATCTTTTTTTAGATACCCCTCATCCCTGGTGCAAACTATTCCAGTTAGATGTTACTAACTTAGATTCAATTCAACTGTGTGTGGAGACTGTTATCGAGCAGTTTAAGTCAATTGATGTCCTAATTAATAATGCTGGTAATGGTTTAGGAGGTTTTGCTGAGGATATTTCTTTAGAGCAGTTTCGGACTCAGTTTGAGACTAATTTTTTTGGATTAGTTACCCTCACTCAACAAGTAGTTACTTATATGCGAGAGCGTCATCAAGGGCAGATTATTAATGTTTCTAGTATAGCAGGATTAATTGGGATTCCTAGTTTATCTTCTTATTGTGCGAGCAAATTTGCTGTAGAGGGGTTTAGTGAATGCTTGAGGTATGAACTACTGCCTTTTAATATTTGGGTTTCTCTTGTAGAACCGGGTACTTATCCCACCAATATCCAGAGTGATACTCGGCAATTACTTACCAGTGCTTATACACCTCAATCTGCTTATTATGAGCGGGGACAACGAATATTAAATAAAACATTGGAAGAAGTTAAAAACACAAAAGCAGCTCCCCAAGAAGTCGCTAACCTGATCGGCAAAATAGCTCAAACTAAAAGGCCAAGACTACGCTATATAATCGGGACAGAATCTATTTATGTTTTTCTCAAAAAAATACTTCCTAGTTTTATATTTGAATCCTTGGTAGCCCATTTTTTTGCTTAATCTATTTACTTGCTAAAAAATAACAACAATGAAACAACTAACTAAAAACAAAACGAAACATCACTTCCTCCCAATGATCGAATATTGGACAACTGCCTTAGTATTCTGTACTGCTGTAATTTTCCTAGAAATATTTCCTATTTACATCATTCTCTCTGTTTCTTTATTTGCTTATTTAGCTTCTCTTGTCTTTTCTCAAAAAGTTTTAATACTCCCCCTAGTATTAAGCGGATTAGCCATTAACCTAATTTACATAGGATTTCAGAGATTTATTTTGACTCAAAAATTTAAAGTTAAACGAAATGTATTGACTCTAAACTCAAGGGAAAATAACATTTCTAGAGCGTTCAATCTCAGATTAATTAATTTAGATGGTAGTGTTACTCAACAACTTCATCTTTTAGAAGGGGGAGATTATGAAATTATTCCTATGTTTAAATGGGGAACTAAAATTAGACTAATAAGTTCCTTTTCTCAGTTTAATAAATTTGAGATCGAGTTAGCAATAAAACTCAATAAATTAAGCAATCAATCACCTTGGATAACCTTTTTGGGGTCTAATGATTTTGATCATGTTACTCTCACTTTACTCCGTCAAATACAAACTCGATTTAATCTTCTTTTCTTTGATCAACACTCTGATTGGGATGCTTTTTTTCTGACTGATATAATGTGCGGCTCTTGGTTATATGAAGCTTTTAAAACTACTAATATGTTAAAAGTCTTTCATGTGGGTGGAACGGAAAAAGCTTTTGATGCTTCAGGCTCTTTTTTAGATAATCTTGAATGTTGTGCTAACGGAATAGGGATGCAGAAATATATTGATGATGGCCAGGTAATTTGTTTACCTGCAACCCGAAGTTTTAGGAAAAATCCTTATCTTAATTATCAGCAAACAGTTAACCAACCGATCAAAATATCTTCGTCAGTTTTTCAAGACAGATTGTTCTTGTTGCTGGCTAAATACCATGATGAATTGGCACAATTTCCTCTTTTTATTGCCATTGATAAAGATGTCTTAAATGCTCAGGAAAATAGGCAAATTTTGGGAGCGGGAGAGCTATCAATAGAAGATATTGAGACAGTTATTTCTACCTTTATGCAACTGTGTAATTATCAAATTGCAGGAGTGAGTATTTGTGGTGATTATAGTCCGTCTAAATATAATAGCCTGTTGCATTGGGGTCATCTTATTGAAAAAATTGCTTTTTGCCATGGGGTAAGAACTAAGATAACTCAGTCATCTCTTAATCTTAACGAATGTGCCAACAAAAAATTAGTTTCATTGTTACAATTTCACTATGGAGAATCACGATGAATCAAAATTCTGAAAATATGCTACTTCATTTAGGGCGATTATCGGATATTATATTCGCTTTGGCTATGGCCTTGACTATATTTAGATGCTCCCAATCTAAATCTTATCCCCCAAAATCTAGTTATTTTTAAGTATTTTTTCCAGAGCAAATTAGTTATGACAAGCTATAATTAACTTATATGACAGAGGTAAATTCAATGGTTATGATTACTCTGACAATTATTTCCCTAGCCTTGATCGATAGCATTAATCCACCCGAAATTGCTATCGCTATTGCTATTCTTTTATACAAAGGAATCGGTGAGGTTTGGGGATTTATCCACGGGATTTTTTTGACTATTTTTGCTCAGTTATTATTTCTCTACTTTGGACTGGGTAAATTACTCGATCTGATCTCAAAAAATAATTTATTTAACCCTTCTTGGACTTTAATCTTACTGGGCATAGGAATCACCACTTATGGATACTATCTCTGGCAACATAGATATCAAATTCCCAAAATCAAAAAAAGTAGCTCTTTATCAGTGTTTAATTATACTAGCTACCTAAAATTTTTCTGCTTAGGAAGTGCTACTATTTTGGCTGAATCTCCTGGTGCTTTTTTACTTATTTTTGCTGTCATTGAAGTCAAGAAAATACCTGTTAATTTGATGTTTGTGCTATTTTATTTAATGCTTTATGCTTTGATTTATACTCTGCCTATTATCGCTTTAAATTTTGCAGCTATTTGGCAAGAAAGACGATTAAAAATTTGGCTGAGTCGACGAAAAAACTGGATCTATATCCGATTAAATATCCTACTCAGTTTATCTTTGCTTGCTCTTGGTGTTTTTTGTTTGGCGCTCGGACTAGGACAGTTATAAGTACATTATGTTTGCTCAAAGCCTTATAACTGAGGAGTTTATTTATAACGGATGTATGGTATAATTAAATCAGTAGTTGAGGAAGCCTAAGTATGCCCAAAGTCGTAGATCACCAGCAATACCGTAAGGAACTATTGAGCAAGAGCTTTAACCTGTTCGCACAAAAAGGTTATGCCACTGTCACCATGCGCCAAATTGCTCAAGAGCTTGGAGTTTCAACCGGCACACTTTACCACTACTTTCCGAGCAAGGAAGCTTTATTCTTACAGTTGGTTTTAGAGCAAACACAGGAAGATACTCTTAACTTTCAATCTGCGACGAAAGATGTTGGTACTTTATCAGAGCGAATAGCTACACTGATGGAATTTGTGGACTACAATAAAGATTACTTTTGTCAACAAATTCTAATTTGGATTGATTTTTATCGAACAAAAGAGCCTCAAGAGTTTTTGGAAAATGAGATTTTAAAACAAGCTAACAAAAAAGTTCGAGAGGTTATTAGAGATTATTTACACTTAGAAGATCAAACAGTTGTTGATTTAGTGGTCAACCTACTTCACGGGCTACTTTTGGTAAGACTATTTGAGGGAGAAACCATATCTTTTTCTGAGCAGGGTATCTTACTCAAAAACATGATTACCAGTTATCTAGAGCAAAAACAAAACGGAAGAAATAGCTATGAAAAATGATTCATTATCCAAGCATTCTCATCCTTTACGCTGGATTTTAGCCATTGCTATTGCTGCTACAACTATCACCAGTGTGGGGGTAGTTTATCAAGTTTTCCCCCTCAGATGGAATAATTCATCGCCCTCTGAATCAAAAGCAACAACTCCCCCTATTACCAAAGTAGCAGCATTAGGAAGATTAGAGCCTGAAAGTGAAGTTATCCGTCTAGATGCTCCCTTGCCTTTAGACGGCGATCGAGTAGAACAATTATTAGTTAAAGAAGGAGATAAAATAGTAACAGGACAAGTAATTGCGATTTTAGATTCTCGTCACCGTTTACAATCAGTAGTTAAACAAAATCAAGAACAGTTAAAAGTAGTTCAAGCGCGTCTAGCTCAGGTTAAAGCAGGGGCAAAGGTTGGAGAGATTAATGCTCAAAAAGCGACGGTAGAAAAGGCTAAAGCTGATTTAGAGGGACAAACTAGGGAACAAAAAGCAACCATAGCCAAACTACAAGCACAGTTACAGGGAGAAACAGCTACACAAAAGGCAACAATTTCTCGGTTAGAAGCAGAACTAGAAAATGCTAAAACTGAATGTCAACGTTATCAAACGTTATATCAAGATGGAGTCGTATCTAGTTCTGATTATGATAGTAAGTGTCTCAATCAAAAAACCCTGCAAGAAAGTCTCAAAGAAGCGCAAGCAGATCTACAACGTATTATTACCACTTATCAAGAACAGATTGCAGAAGCTCAAGCCAATTCAGAGCGCACTAAAGCGACAGGAATAAAACAAATTCAACAAGCAGAAGCTACCCTTAATCAAGTGGCTGAAGTTCGTCCGGTTGATATACAAATAGCTCAGGCAGAAGTTGATAACGCTGTGGCTAATTTACAACAAGCACAAACGAACTTAAATCAAGTTTATATCAAGAGTCCTATTAACGGACAAATTCTCAAAATTCATACGCGAGTTGGCGAAAAAATTGGTGATTCTGGTTTGCTAGAACTGGCACAAACAAATGATATGGTGGCTGTAGCAGAGGTGTATCAAACTGATATTGATAAAGTGAAACTGGGACAACAAGCTGTCATTACTAGCCAAGCTTTTTCGGGTAAATTAAAGGGTACTGTCTCTCAAATTGGTTTACAAGTTAATCGGCAAAATGTCTTTAGTAGTCAACCGGGAGAAAACCTAGATCGCCGAGTCATAGAAGTTAAAATTCGTCTCAATTCTCAAGATAGTCAACGGGTAGCCGGCTTAACTAATTTGCAAGTACAAGTAGAAATACAAGTTGACAATCCTAATTCTTAAACCCTTAATATTGAGCCAATATATGCCCAAGAAACTGTTCCGTAAAACCCCCCTAGCTTTACTTCAGCTAATGAAAGAAAAAATTCGTCTTAGCGTTGCGATCGCTGGAATTGCCTTTGCTGATATTCTTATGTTTTTCCAATTGGGAATGTTAGATGCTTTGTTTGATGGTGCTGCGAAATCTCATCAACTTTTACAAGGGGATCTAGTCTTAGTAAACTCTCAGTTTCAAACCCTATTCTTGGTTAAACAATTTCCGAGAGAACGATTATTTCAAACCCTCGCTTATGAACAAGTAGAATCAGTTTTACCTATCTATATAGGGTTTGCTCAGTGGCGCAATCCTGAAACTCAAATCAATCGCAATATTTTAGTTTGGGGAATTGATCCTGTTAATCCACCTTTTCTCCCTACAGAAATTAAGTCACATCAATCACAGTTAAACCAACTCAACCGAATCCTATTTGATCAAGGATCTCGACCAGAATACGGACCAATGACTGATTTATTCAAACAGCAAGGAAATGTAGAAATCCAGATGAATGATAAAACAGTAGATTTGGTAGGTTTATTTAATATAGGAGCTTCTTTTGTAACTGATGGGAATGTCATTACCAGCGATTCGACTTTTCTTAACCTCTTTCCTGATAATAAACCTGATAGAATATCTATGGGTTTGATTAGGTTAAAATCAGGAGCTTCTGTTGAAAAAATTCAGGAACAATTGACAGCTAATTTACCCAAAGATGTGAAAGTGTTTACTCCGGCTCAATTAGCTCAAAATGAGATTAATTACTGGGAAGCTCAAGGGATTGGTTTTGTTTTTGGTTTAGGGGTAATGGTAGGGTTTATTGTTGGTATTGTAATTGTTTATCAGATTCTTTATGCTGATGTATCAGATCACCTACCAGAATATGCTACTATGAAAGCTATGGGCTACAGTGATGGCTACTTACTCGGTGTCTTAATACAGGCTTCATTATTATTAGCTATTTTAGGTTATATTCCAGGTTTTTTCTTTTCGATCGGACTGTATCAACTTGGTTATAGTGCTACTCAATTACCAATTATGATGAAGGTTAGTCGTGCTGTCATGGTATTAATATTGACAATTATTATGTGTGCTGTTTCTGGAGCGATCGCCATGAATAAACTGCGTTCTGCTGACCCAGCTGATATTTTTTAGTTTGGTTCTTCGTTACTTGGTATGGTTCGATAGGGTGGCATAAATCGACTAAATCCTTATCTGGCAAGAGATTTAATTGATTAGTTCGCTCTAGATCGAAAACAATTGACAAAAATCGCATAGGACAAACCGAAGAACCTTTAGTTTCGAGGATAGTTACAACTATGGAAATGCTGCAAATTGAATCTGTAACTTCATTAGAACCTGTTATATCTATCAATTCTCTTAACCACTATTTTGGCGAAGGAAAACTGCGTAAACAGGTATTATTTGATATTACTCTTAATATTAATCTAGGAGAAATTGTCATCTTAACAGGTCCTTCCGGCTCCGGCAAAACTACCCTACTAACTCTGATGGGGGGGTTACGTTCCGCTCAAGAAGGGAGTCTCAAAATTTTGGGACAACAAATATATGGAGCAAGCAAAAACCAATTAACCCAGCTTCGTAAACAACTTGGCTATATTTTTCAAGCACATAATTTAATGAGTTTTCTGACTGCTAAACAAAATGTTCGCTTATCTCTGGAACTTCATGAAGAATTTCTTCATGAAGATTTAGACGTCAAAGCACAAGCGATCTTAGAAACAGTTGGCTTAGGAAACCGAGTCGATTATTACCCAGAAAATTTGTCTGGGGGACAGAAACAACGAGTGGCGATCGCTCGCGCCCTCGTCAGTCATCCCAAATTAGTCCTCGCCGATGAACCGACCGCGGCCTTAGATAAACAATCCGGGCGCAATGTGGTGGAAATCATGCAGAAATTGGCAAAAGAACAAGGTTGCACGATTTTACTTGTCACCCACGATAACCGGATTTTCGACATCGCCGATCGCATTGTCAACATGGAGGATGGTCGTTTAAGCGATTAACTGCCCAAAAATTACTTGCCAAAAATCGGCCTTTCATGTTAGACTAAAATAATGTCATCTTGGAGAGGTGGCAGAGTGGTCGAATGCGGCAGATTGCTAATCTGTTGTACGAATCGTAAGACCGTACCGAGGGTTCGAATCCCTCCCTCTCCGTGTTCTTTCGGTATGTTCGATGACTGCTCGCCATGATTATTTCTGCTCCGTATATGGTCCGGTTGCCTCTTGGCGTTTCGGCAGTTCCCTGGGCATTGATCCGATTGGTTTAGTTTCCACCTGTTCCTTTAACTGTGCCTACTGTCAGTTAGGAGAAATTGAGCAAAAAACCGAGCAACGAAAAACTTTTATCACCAGCGAACAAATTAGCAGGGATTTAAGGGCTTTTGCTCCTTGGGATGTGGATATAGTCACTCTCAGTGGTAGCGGGGAACCCACCCTCGCCCTCAATTTAGGGGAAATACTGGCCACCGTCAAGGAAATGACCAGGCGGCCGGTGGCGGTCTTAACCAATAGTACCCTCTTGGGAGATGCCCGAGTGCGTCAAGACTTGAGCAAAGCTGATATCGTCGCCGCTAAAATCGATGCTGTTTCCGAGGCCCAATGGCGACGGGTTAACCGTCCAGTCCCCGGCCTGGATTGGCAGATTCTTTGGTCGGGATTAAGACAATTTCGCCAAGAATGGTCGGGAAAACTAGCAATTCAAACCATGGTGCTGGCCTCTTGGTCGCCCCAAGATCAAGACCAGTATATCGATTTGATGCAACAGCTACAACCGGATGAAATTCAACTTAACACCCCGACCCGTCCCCGGGCCAGACAAAGACAATTAGAAACTCGCGGTAATAATCCCCTCACCGCTGCCGACGGAATGCAAATTCTCAAACCGGTAAACGCTGAAATATTGGCAATTTGGGCGGAAAAAATGGCAAAGGCCACGGGAATTACCGTACGCTGTGTGCCACTTACCGCCACAGGTCTCTAAGGCTTTGGTTTTTCTTCTTTCGGCTTCACATTAAAATAAGCCTCCATTACCTGACGTACCATAGGTGCGGCCACTTTACCACCACCACCGCCGGAATGTTCCGCAAAGGCGACCACGACAATTTCGGGCTTGTCGAAGGGCGCGAAAGCTCCAAACCAAGCGTGGGACTTCCCGGGAGGTGCTTCTGCCGTGCCGCTTTTGCCCGCTACGGGCGGTAAAGCGGGGTCCGATAGGGCCCGACCAGTTCCTTCCGCTACCACGGCTCTCAGGGACTTTCTCAGGGTGTCTAGGGTGCTAGGTTTCATGTTCAAAGACTTTCGCCATTCCTTAACATCGCGGGCATCCTGTAAAAGGTGCGGTTTCACCAAAAAACCACCGTTAGCGGGGACAGCAAACATCACAGCTACTTGTAGGGGAGTTGCGAGGGTAAATCCTTGACCGATCGACATATTAATGGTATCCCCTACGGACCAATCCCAGTTTTTAAAATTACGCAGTTTCCAATCGCGATCGGCAATTAACCCCGGAGTTTCTTCCGCTAATTCTATACCGGTTTTCTGACCGAAACCGTAGCGCCGAGCCATGGCAATTAAAGCCGGACCCCCCACCCCGCGACCAATTTGACCGTGAAAAGTGTTACTACTCATAGCCATGGCCCTGACAAAACCGATCGGCCCAAAACCGGCGTGATTCCATTCTCCAAAAGCTGTCCCCCCCACAGAAAGGGCGGCAAAGGTATTTAAGACCGTATTGGGGGGAAATTTACCCGATTCCATGCCGGCAGTGGCAGTGACGACTTTAAAGGTGGAAGCGGGGGGGAATCCTTGCAGAGCGCGGTTAACAAAAGGGTTGCCCTCCGCTTGTAGTTTTTTCCAAGTGGTGGTGGTAATTGGGGCCGAGAACACATTGGGATCGAAACTAGGATAACTGACCATGGCCCGCACGGAACCATCCCGGGGATCGATCGCCACGATCGCACCTTTGCGTTTTCCTAAAGCGGCCTCGGCGGCTTTTTGGAGTTTTAAATCTAGTGTCAGGGTGACATCTTGCCCCGGTTTAGCAATTTTTTGGCCGAGAATTTGGATTACTTGTCCCGATCCGTTGACCTCTAACTGCATTCCCCCCCATTCTCCCCGCAATTTTGACTCGTAGGCGGCTTCTACACCCATTTTACCGACGACATCTCCCAATCGGTAGCCCTGGGGTCTTTTGGCTTGATATTCCTCCGGGGTTAGTTCCCCCGTATAACCGAGAATATGCGCCCCAATTTTACCATTGGGATAGTAGCGCACTGATTCCACGTCCACTTCAATGCCGGTTAATTCGTCTTTGTATTCCTCTAGGGCGATAATTTGGCCTGGAGTTAAACCCCTAGCGATGCGGATCAGGGTGGAGGGGTTTTCGTCCGCTTCGTTAATGCGTTTTTCTAGGTCGCTTTTGGGAATGCCTAAAATACTGGCTAAACGGTCAAGATTGAGTTTTTGAGCGGGATTACGCTGGGATTTCGGCCAAATATAGGCCGCATGGGTTAAGCGGGCCGTGGCCAAAACTTTGCCATTGCGATCGAATAAGTTGCCCCGGACTGGGGGTTTGGGAAGAATGCGAATCCGGTTATTTTCTGCCCTTTCTCGGTTAATTTGTCCTTGCTGCAGTTGTAAATATGCCAAGCGTGAGCCGACTCCTCCTAGCAGGACAATGCTAATTAATCCCATAATTAGCCATGACTGACGCTGACGACCGACTAGACGCTCTTTATCTGTGATTTTATTCTGTAATTTATTCGGCGATGGCCGCTTCGGCGAGGTGAGCGGTTTTTTCGGTTTTAGTTTCACTTTGGTTTTTGATAGGAGTCCGCTATTACGCATTTGCTTAAAGTTAAAAGTTTAAAAGTTATTAGGGCAGTTATCAGTTATCAGTTATCAGTTATCAGTTATCAGTTATCAGTTATCAGTTATCAGTTATCAGTTATGAGATTTGAGTTTTAAGTAAGGAGTATTAAGTGAGCGGTTTCAAATAGCACTTTCCTAATGTCTTTTCACTGGTTACTGGTTACTGATCACTGCTTACTGGTTACTGATCACTGTTTACTGATCACTGTTCACTGTTCACTGTTCACTGTTCACTGAAAAGGACGCAATACTAGGTGATTTAGCTCCTCTCTTTACTAAAGTTAAGGTAATCCGCAATATATCTTAACAAAATCGGAGTAAATACAAAGGAGTGGAAGGAACCACACCAGACACAGAGGACACAAAGATTGATCGCTTCTATAGTAAGTTAAAGAGAGCCAAGAAACTGGCATACATATATAGTTAAGAGTTTGTCAAGTATTTCTTAACGTAATTTGACATTATCCCTGCTCAAAATGTAATCACGCTGCGGATAGAATCTCCTTGTCGCATCAGGTCAAAAGCCTCGTTAATTCTTGCCAGAGGCAGAACATGGGTGATTAAATCATCGATGTTAATCTTGCCATCCATGTACCAATCGACTATTTTTGGTACATCCGTACGACCTCTTGCTCCACCAAAAGCCGTACCTTTCCAGACGCGTCCGGTGACTAATTGAAAAGGACGGGTACTAATTTCTTGGCCTGCCCCGGCTACACCGATAATAGTGGCAACACCCCAACCTTTATGGCAACATTCCAAAGCTTGACGCATAATCTGGACATTGCCGATACACTCAAAACTATAATCGGCCCCACCTTTAGTTAAATCCACCAGATAGGCCACTAAATCCCCCTCAATTTCTTGGGGATTAACAAAATGAGTCATCCCGAATTTTGCCGCTAAAGCTTGTTTCTGGGGATTAATATCGACCCCGACAATCATATCGGCTCCCACCAAACGGGCCCCTTGAATAACGTTTAAACCGATGCCTCCCAGACCAAAAACCACCACTTTTGCCCCCGGTTCCACTTTAGCAGTATTAATCACCGCACCGATACCTGTAGTGACTCCGCAGCCGATATAACAGACTTTTTCAAAGGGAGCATCGGGGCGAATCTTGGCCAGGGAAATCTCCGGCAGCACGGTATAATTAGCAAAAGTCGAGGTTCCCATGTAGTGATAAAGAGGCTGACCATCGAGGGAAAAACGACTGGTTCCATCCGGCATTACTCCCCGACCTTGGGTGAGACGAATCGCTTGACAGAGATTGGTTTTAAAGCTGAGACAGTATTCGCACTGACGACATTCGGGAATGTATAGGGGAATCACAGGATCGCCCACTTTCAGGCTAGTGACACCTTTTCCTACTTCTACCACGATTCCGGCCCCTTCATGGCCTAAAATTGAGGGAAATAAGCCTTCAGGATCGGCCCCAGAGAGAGTATAGGCATCGGTGTGACAAACTCCCGTGGCTTTGATTTCTACTAACACTTCCCCCGCTTGCGGTGCGGCTAATTGTACCGTTTCAATAGTTAGGGGTTTTCCCGCTTCTAGGGCAACTGCCGCTCGAACATCCATAGGCTCAAAGCAATAGGTTTTTCCCAGTATAATACCGTTAAACTGCTGAAGAGTTGTAATAGAACAATTCTCAACTTATCTCTATGTTAGTCCTCACCATCCGCGAAGAAGGAATGAACGATGGTGGCTTTACTGCTAGTCTCAATTTTGATAGCGGTAACAGCTACCCAATTACGGTTACTGACCCCTTTACTAACCAAGAAGAAAAACAACTAGAATGGTACTTTGAGGAATGGTTAGTATTTCCCACCCTAGACAGGGATAAAGCGCAAAAAGCCGCCAACAGCGTCCAAAACTATGGCGAAAACCTATTTAAACAGGTTTTCCAGACTAATTTAAATGCTTATGGGGAATATCGAGACTTGCGAAAGCAGTTAAGTCAACTGCAAATTATTATCGAAAGTCAGTCGCCAGAATTTCAAGCTTTACATTGGGAAGCGCTGAAAGATCCTGATTTACCGCGTCCCTTTTCTATAGATTGTATCATCTCCCGCCAGCGTCGAGGGGCTACAGTTGTCCCGGTGCAAATGGCCACTTATCCTACTATCAATCTTCTGGTGGTAATTGCGCGTCCTAATGAGGAATCTGATGTTAATTATCGCACGATTTCCCGTCCTTTGGTAGAACTGGTAAATAGTAGTGAAATACCAGTAAAAATTGATATTTTGCGTCCCGGAACTTATGAATCACTAACCAGACATCTGGATGAGAAGGGAGAAGGATACTATCATGTTATTCATTTCGATGTTCATGGCGGATTAATGGAATATGAACAGTACGAAAGACAGGTTCACGGGGACTCTTGGCGCTATCAAAGGGGATGGGGACTGGAGGATTTAGCAGAATATGAGGGAGTAAAAGCTTTTCTGTTTCTGGAAGGAGAAGAAAAAGGTCAAGCGACTCCGGTAGAAGCGACGGAATTAGCGAATTTACTCACGGGGAAAAATATCCCTATTTGTATTCTCAATGCTTGTCAGTCAGCAAAGCAAATTTCCCAGGAATCAGAAGACTATCGGGAAACCAGTTTAGGGAGTCGTTTGATGACTGCGGGAATGCAAGCTGTGGTAGCGATGGGATATTCGGTGACGGTTTCTGCAGCTAAGTTGATGATGAAACCAATTTATCAGCAATTATTGAACGGAAAAGACCTAACGGAAGCGATGCGAAAAGGACGGTTAGAGTTATTCAATAATAAGCAACGCCGCGCCTATTATAATACGATAATAGATTTAGAAGATTGGTTATTACCGGTGATTTATTGTCGCGGTAAAATTAATCTCAATTTGCGTCCATTTACTCCAGAAGAGGAGGAAAAATACTGGGAACATATCGGCAATCAATATGTCTTTCCCTTACCAGAATACGGCTTTGTCGGCAGGGATTTAGAGATTCTCAAGATGGAAAAGGCGCTGCTGAAACATAATATCCTTTTACTTAAAGGAATGGGAGGGACAGGAAAAACTACTTTACTCAATTATCTACGAGAATGGTGGCAAAAAACCAACTGGGCGACCCATATTTTCTATTTTGGTTATGATAAAAAAGCTTGGACTTTAGAACAGATTGTCCATGAAATTGGTCAGGGAATTTATAATCGCTTTGAACAGGCGAGTTTCCAAGCGATGAACCTGAAAGCGCGGGTAAAGAAACTAGAACAAAAACTCCGCAGTGAGGCGTATATTCTCATTTTAGATAATCTGGAGTCGGTGACGGGACAACCGTTAGCAATTCAGAATACTTTACCGGAGAATGAGAGGGAAGCAGTCGCCGAATTTCTCAAGAATTTGGTCGGGGGAAAGACGAAGGTGATTTTGGGTTCTCGCAGTGAGGAAACTTGGCTGCAACGCAGGACTTTTAAGGAGAATATCTATCACTTACAAGGATTAGACCAAGAGTCGAGAACTGAATTAGCGGAGAGAATTTTAGAACGTCAGGCGAAGAGTCGGAAAAATGCGATTAAAAAGGATGATTATTTTAAACGCTTGATGAAGTTGTTGGCGGGATATCCGTTGGCGATGGAAGTGGTATTAGCGAATCTGAAGCGACAGTCACCGGAGGAGATTTGGCAAGGGTTACAGTTGGCGGAATTAGCTGATGTGGGGGATGAGGATAAGACTAATAATATCATCAAATGTGTGGAATATTCCCACAGTAATTTGTCGGAGGAGGCGCAGAAGTTGTTACTATGTTTAGCACCTTTTAGTGGGTTTATTCACCGGGGTGTTATTCCTATGTATAGCCAACAACTACAGCAATTAGAACTTTTACAAGGCTATCAGTTTGATCAATTTGATGCAGCGATTGAAGAAGCGATTCATTGGGGACTGCTTTCGCCGATGAGTGAAGAAATGCCGAGTTTTTTGACTATCCAGCCTATTTTTCCCTACTTCCTAAAGACGAAGTTAAAGGAATTAGCACCAGAGACGCAAGCAGCAATTTGGGAGGGATTTAAGAATCATTACCAAGGCTTGGCAAGTTATTATAATAACCTGCTAAATTCCAAAAATCCGCAAGAGAAGCAGTGGGGGATATTGTTCTGTCGCTGGGAGTATGAAAATCTGTTTAATGCGTTGCAAATCGCCCTCAATCAGCAAGAAAGCGTACTTAGTATTATTGCTTGCTTGCATAGTTATCTGAAGTTAACCCAAGATACTCAGGCTAATTTAAAGCTCCTAGAGTTCGTTCTCGAAACTTTTGAAAACTATCCCCCTGAAGCCAAACAAGGGCAGATGGCACTAGAAATCATTGCTATAATTGCTGAGGCAGGAAGCAAATATTTACAAAGTAAAAATTATCAGAAAGCGAAAGAGATTTACCAAAAGAGCCTCGAATTACTCAAGCCAATTAGTGAAAGTTACAGTCAATCTAAGCAATCTTTGCAAGCCAGCACTCTGCACCAGTTGGGAAGAGTAGCCCAAGAATTGAGGGAATGGGAGCAAGCTCGAAGCTACTACCAGCAAGCTCTTGAGATCTACATTGAATATGGCAATCGCTATGAGCAAGCCAGCACTCTGCACCAGTTGGGAAGATTAGCCCAAGAATTGAGGGAATGGGAGCAAGCTCGAAGCTACTACCAGCAAGCTCTTGAGATCTACATTGAATATGGCAATCGCTATGAGCAAGCCTTCACCCTGCACCAGTTGGGAAACTTAGCCCAAAAATTGAGGGAATGGGAGCAAGCCCGAAGCTACTACCGGCAAGCTCTTGAGATCAAGATTGAATATGGGGATCGCTTCTCTCAAGCCAGCACTCTGCACCAGTTGGGAATCGTAGCGCAAGAAGTTGGGGAATGGGAGCAAGCCCGAAGCTACTACCAGCAAGCTCTTGAGATCTTCATTGAATATGGCGATCGCTATGAGCAAGCCGGAACCCTGCACCATTTGGGAATGGTAGCGCAAGAATTGAGGGAATGGGAGCAAGCCCGAAGCTACTACCGGCAAGCTCTTGAGATATTCATTGAATATGGCGCCCGCTATGAGCAAGCCGGAACCCTGCACCATTTGGGAATCGTAGCCCAAGAATTGAGGGAATGGGAGCAAGCCCGAAGCTACTACCGGCAAGCTCTTGAGATCAAGATTAAATATGGCGCCCGCTACGAGCAAGCCAGCACCCTGCACAATTTGGGAAGGGTAGCGGAAGGAGTTGGGGAATTGAGCCAAGCCAAAAGTTATTACCTGCAAGCCTTACAAATTTTGGCAGAATTTAACGATAATTACAGCGTACAAACCTATTCTTTGCCTCGTCTTGTTGCTCTTTATCAGCAAACGCAAGATGAGGAGATTTTCGTTGCTGTGGCTGATATTTTGGGGGTTGGGGTTGAGGAGGTGCGGGGTTTGGTCTAACTCCCCCCTAATACTAAATCTGGCTTTAAAAAGAGAGGGTGATGAGGTGATGGGGTGATGGGGTGATGATCCTCCCTCACTCCCTCACGAACCTGGCTTGTTGTTGCGCTTCAGCGCTAACTATTTCGGGCTTGCTGAAAAAGTAAGGGCGAAGCATTCGGATAGGAAATCTACGGTTTCAGCGATAGGTTATTGCCCGAATGCTTCGCCCCTACAATGTTGTGATCTACGGATGAGGTGTAATAGCGAGAATGGTGATTTCCCCCGAATGAGGTCCATAGCACCAGAAAATTCGATAGGCTCCCGGTGTATTCTGTTGGGCGTAGGCTTCAAAAACCTTCTGTGTTGAATCATAAGGGTTGTCGAGGGAATGAAATTCGTGGGTTTTTAGTCCCGGATGTCTTGGGTTTGTACTGAGGAGCTTGAGGGCTTTTGTTACCTGTTTGTAGAGACCCTCTTGTTTCGATGCTTTTGTCCTACCTTGAGCCAGGCGAGTCTTTTGAGCCTGTTCCGCTTCTGCTCGCAATTCAGATAGAGTATTTCGAGCTTCCTGTGTCTGTCGTAAAGAAAAACTCACCTACTCCTCGACTTCTTCAGGAATAGATTCAGCAAACTCAAGCATAGCGTCTAAATCGACGGGTTCTTCAGCTAAATTTCCCGTGCTGGCTTCCGCGAGCCCCCGTTTGAGCGACTCGCGGACACTAGGATTCTGAAAAGCCCATAGTTCTCCCTCTGGAATCGCCACCATGGGAACCAAAAGAAGTTCCCCGCTTGTATTCATCAGTATCCGATAGTGACGGTTGCTACATTGAGTCCCAAGGCTAATCCGTCCGCAAGCATCAGCCTGAATATCTTCTTTAATGAGCGAAAAATTCTGATACTCCATCACGTCTCCTCCTCTGTTCATATACTTATTCTAGATAAGTTACCCAATTTGGGCAATAGGGTTATGTCCATTTAGCTTCTCACTACCTAAAGAAAACAGGTTAAACTTGTTCGGGCGAGAGCCTTGACAACAAACCCAGTTTGTAGTTGCACTCTCTTCGCTAAATTCTCTCCCCTTTCCTTGTAGGATAGGGTTCAGGGGAGAGGTCAATAATTAAGAATCCAATGCGATCACACTATCTGGTAAAGATCAAGTATAATAATAAATATAAAGACCAAATTATTCATCTACCGTTAACTTAATGAAAGCCAAATGAACTTATTAAAACAATCGGACATTCAAGAAAATCCCACAACACTTTACGAACAAGATCTTCAGTTGTGGATTGAGCAAACTATTCATCAATTACAGAATCGACAGTTTGAACAACTGGATATAGAAAACTTAATTGAGGAGTTAAAAGATTTGGGTAAGTCAGAGAAACGCGCCTTAGAGAGCAACTTAATGGTCTTGTTGATTCACTTACTCAAATTAAAGATACAGCATGATGCTCCTGAGACAATGAAAGCAAGTTGGTATAATTCAGTAGATGAGCATCGCCAGCGCGTTCAAGATGATTTACTTAAGACTCCCTCTCTTAAATCTTATCTCTTAATCTCCATCACACAAGCCTATTCCAGCGCTCGTAAAGTCGCCATCAAACAGGGTAAACGCGCTCAATTTGGTATTCGTATTCCCCAAGAAAGTGAGTATCCCCTCGCTTGTCCTTTCACACCTGAACAGATTCTAAATGAGGACTTTTACGGGTAAAAACGAAAGTAAACATTATCGATAATAAAACCATGAAACCAGAATATGACCTTGCCAACATTAAAAATCGCCCGAATGACCTAACCCCCCTTCCCTGGGAAATAAGGGGGGAATAAAGTTTTTAACACCTAACTACTTATATCTCAATAAATCTCTTGGATAAATCATAGCAAAGTGAACCTTTCATGTACTCTAAATTAAGGAGAAGACGATGGCTAATCTGGATGATGTAGGAAGAGCGAAAGCAGCTGATAAAAACCTGAACGATGCTAACCGAAGCGATGTGCAGGTAAACAAAACAAGACCATATCCTTAACTGTTCTCTCTGATTTAGAGCAGTTAACCCTATCAGTAACCGATATTTTGCTTGGTTAAATTAAAAATAGAAAATTACCATTAAAGTAAGTGTTAATTAAGTAGGTAAATATGGTTCAATTTTTACAAGCAAAAGAAGTCACTCTCAGAGATTTAATTAATCATTTTCAACTAGAGTTTATAGAAGATGAGCATTTTTTTGGGGAATGGCAGGAAGACCTAGAAGCAATCTCTGACCAAGAAAAAGAATTGTTAGATAAAATCAAAACAGGTTATTTTAACTTATTAAATTATCCTCCCTTTTTAGAAACTTCGGTGAGGATGACGGTTTTAGATCCATTATTATTTATTGGTAACTTTTATCTATTTCCCTTTCACATTAAAGCAGAAGATTCCGTTGAAATTATTACAGAAGAGCAAGATTTAATAATTAAAGGAAGGTTAGATACTTTAATTCTAAAAGATCAATTATGGGTAATGATTATTGAATCAAAACGGGTGATTTATTCCGTTGAAGTAGGTTTACCGCAATTATTAGCTTATTTAATGGCCAATCCTCATCCAAACCGTCCTAATTATGGAATGTTGACCAATGGTTCCGAGTTTTTATTTGTTAAATTATTATGGAACGACAAACCTTTATACGGAACCTCTCGTTTATTTGCCATGAGAAATCCAGGGGATTTATATGAAGTTCTCAAAATCCTGAAACATCTCTGTCAACTAATTTGAGTATGAAAATAATCAGTACCTAATTTTACGACTGTTGATAACTCCAGCAGAATCGTTACTCTCCTATTTCCCTCTGTTGTATAATTTGCTCTGAAAGGAACAAATCAGTAGGCATAAATCAAAATTATCAGGATTTTTTCGGCTTTTCTTCACTATTTCAGCCTGATTTGTCCTGACAAGCTCAAAAATACGAGAGTTTTTGTCTATAATTGCCTGGCCTGAGAGGGGAATGATAAAGTTAGATAAGAAAATTAAAGATGGTGTGATTAAAATGAAATTTGCTGCTAGTACCTATTTTTCCCTGCTGCGCCATTGTGCCGTTCCTTTGCTGTCGATCGCCACTTTTACGCCAATTCTCTTAACTTATTTAGCCAAGGAAAAACCAGAAACCCCGCAACCGCAAGCAAATCTAGAGACTGCTGCCTCCCCTGCTCCTATTATCCCATCTCCGATCGCACCCTTAACCGCGCCATCGCCGAAACTAGCGCCCTCTCCCCAATCTTCCCCCTCGGCGCCGAAAAAATTAGCACCATCGGCCCATACTTCCCCTAATACTTCCCCTAATACTTCCCCCGCTGCCGCGGTTAAACCGGTGACTAGACAACCTTTAGTGGTTCCCGCTAATTATACGCCGCCGGCCCTAGAAATTCGCGTGGCGATCAAAAGGGATGTGGCCAGTGTTTTGATTGGAGTTAACGGGCCGGCGGTGATCACCGATCGCCAAGGTCGCGGTTTAAAAACGATTGCCACTAACGAGGGTTTACCGGTCACTCCAGGTGCCAAGGGCTTAAAAATGGGCGATTTATCGCTGCCAGAGGTGATTTTTGTGCAGCCCACCAGTGCCGATGGTTTAGTTTATGTGGATGATAGTTGGTATCGGGGCAAAGTGCTGCTGGTGGCCCAAGGCGATCGCTTATTAGTGGTCAATCATGTTAATTTAGAGGCCTATCTCTATAGTGTGGTGGGTAGTGAAATGCACTCCACCGCGCCAATGCACGCTTTAAAGGCACAAGCGATCGCCGCTCGTTCCTACGCCCTAGTACATATAATCCGCCCCGCTAATGCTTGGTTTCATCTGGGCAATAGCCAACGCTGGCAGGTATATAAAGGCATTCGCTCGGAGTATCAATCGACTCACCAAGCGGTTAATGCCACTGCTGGGCAGATTCTCAGTTATAAAGGGGGTGTAGTCGAGTCTCTTTATGCTGCCACCGATGAAATTGTCGCTTGGGCCCACGGTGGTCGCGGTATGAGTCAAACTGGGGCTTATAAATTAGCGGAAAAAGGCCTAGATTATCAACAAATTCTCGGTAATTATTATCCCGGAGTTGGTTTAGCCCGTCTAGTTCTACAAAATTAGATTGATAGGCTTTCTCGACTGAAAACTCAAATCTGATCACTGATCACTGATCACTGAAATGCCGACCATAGCAGATTTCTAGTAACTGTATTACAATAAACTTTCAAAATGCTATAGCAGTAAATCTCTCTATGAATAGCCCCTTTCTCGACTACCTCAACGGACCCAAACATCCCGTCCTCGTCTTTGATGGGGCGATGGGAACTTCCCTACAAAGCCAAAATCTCACGGCCGAGGACTTTGGTGGGGCAGAATACGAAGGGTGTAACGAGTATCTTGTCCATACTAAACCTAGTGCCGTAGCCAAAGTCCACGAAGCTTTTTTAGCGGTGGGTGCGGATGTGATTGAAACCGACACCTTCGGGGGAACCTCGATAGTTTTAGCCGAGTACGATTTAGCCGATCAAGCCTATTATCTCAACAAAACCGCCGCCGAACTGGCCAAGGCTTGCGCTAATAAATACTCTACCCCCGAAAAACCCCGTTTTGTGGCGGGTTCCATGGGGCCGGGGACAAAACTGCCCACTTTGGGTCATATTGACTTTGATACGCTCAAAAATGCCTATGTGGAACAGGTAGAAGGCCTGTACGATGGCGGGGCAGATTTATTATTAGTAGAAACCTGTCAGGATGTCCTGCAAATTAAAGCGGCTTTAAATGCTATTGAAGAAGTATTTCAGAAAAAAGGTCAACGATTGCCCCTAATGGTTTCAGTGACGATGGAAACCATGGGAACGATGTTAGTAGGAACGGAAATTAACGCCGTTGTCTCTATTTTACAACCCTATAAAATCGATATTTTGGGACTTAACTGCGCCACTGGTCCCGATTTGATGAAACCCCATATTAAATATCTCTCGGAAAATTCCCCTTTTATTGTTTCTTGTATTCCTAATGCTGGTTTACCGGAAAATGTCGGCGGTCAAGCGCACTATCGCCTCACTCCCGTAGAATTAAAAATGGCTTTAATGCACTTTATCGAAGATTTGGGAGTACAAATTATCGGCGGTTGTTGTGGTACTCGTCCCGACCATATTCAAGCTTTAGCGGAACTAAGTCAGGGTTTAACTCCAAAATCTCGTCATTATCATTATGAACCCTCCGCCGCTTCTATCTACAGCACTCAACCCTATATTCAAGATAATTCTTTCCTGATTGTCGGGGAAAAATTAAACGCCAGTGGTTCTAAAAAATGTCGGGAACTTCTCAATGATGAAGACTGGGATAGTTTAGTATCTATGGCGAAAGCGCAGGTAAAAGAAGGGGCGCATATTCTCGATCTCAACGTCGATTATGTGGGCCGGGATGGGGTGCGCGATATGCACCAATTAGCCTCTCGTTTAGTTAATAATGTCACCCTACCTTTAATGTTAGATTCCACCGAATGGGAAAAAATGGAAGCGGGGTTAAAAGTAGCGGGGGGTAAATGTATCCTGAACTCTACTAACTACGAAGACGGGGAACCGCGTTTTTATCAAGTCTTGGATTTAGCGAAAAAATACGGTGCGGGGGTAGTAATTGGAACCATTGATGAAGAAGGAATGGGACGCACTGCCGAGAAAAAATTCCAGATAGCTAAACGGGCCTATTATGCGGCGATAGAATACGGAATTCCTCCCTACGAAATCTTTTTTGATCCTCTAGCTTTACCGATTTCTACCGGTATCGAAGAAGACCGAGAAAATGGCAAGGCTACTATCGAAGCAATGCGTCGAATTCGCAAAGAATTGCCAGAATGTCACATGATTTTAGGTGTGTCTAATATCTCCTTTGGCTTGAATCCGGCAGCGCGTCAGGTATTAAATTCCGTCTTCCTCCACGAAGCGATGCAGGTGGGGATGGATGGGGCAATTGTCAGCGCTAATAAAATTATTCCTCTGGCAAAAATTGAACCAGAATATCAGCAAGTTTGTCTGGATTTAATCTATGATAATCGTCGTTTTGATGGCGATATATGTGTTTATGATCCCCTGACCAAATTAACCGAATTATTTGCGGGGAAAACTACTAAAAAAGACCCCTCTAGTAATGCTAATTTACCCGTGGAGGAACGCTTAAAACAGCATATTATTGATGGGGAAAGATTGGGACTGGAAGGTGCTTTGAATCAAGCTTTACAGGACTATCCACCCCTAGATATTATTAATATTTTCCTCCTGGATGGGATGAAGGTAGTGGGTGAGTTATTTGGTTCAGGACAAATGCAGTTACCTTTTGTTCTCCAATCTGCCCAAACTATGAAAGCAGCCGTTGCTTTTTTAGAACCATTTATGGAGAAAAAAGAGGGGGATAATAATGCCAAAGGGACTTTTATTATCGCAACAGTTAAAGGGGATGTTCACGATATCGGTAAAAATTTAGTTGATATTATCTTGACCAATAACGGCTATAAGGTGATTAATTTGGGCATTAAACAACCCGTAGAAAATATCATCGAAGCCTACAAAGAACATAAAGCCGATTGTATCGCTATGAGCGGTTTATTGGTGAAATCGACGGCTTTTATGAAGGAAAATCTAGAGGTTTTTAACGAAAAAGGAATCACCGTTCCCGTTATCCTTGGCGGGGCAGCTTTAACTCCCAAATTTGTCCATGATGACTGTCAAAAAACCTACAAGGGAAAGGTTATCTATGGTAAAGATGCCTTCTCTGACCTGCATTTTATGGATAAATTAATGCCCGCTAAAGCTGGGGGCCAATGGGATGATAGTAAAGGCTTTTTAGGGGAGTTTGTCGAGGGAGAAAAAACCCCGGTTGTCGCAGAAGAATTAGAGGTTAATCCCGATACTATTTTTACCGATGGCAGCGTCAACAAAGAATTAGTTATTGATACCCGTCGTTCGGAAGCGGTGGAAGTTAATATTCCCCGACCAACACCGCCCTTCTGGGGTACTAAAATATTAACAGCAGCAGAAATTCCCATCGAGGAGGTTTTCTGGTATTTGGACCTACAAGCTTTATTTGTCGGTCAATGGCAATTCCGCAAACCAAAAAGCCAACCGAAGCAGGAATACGACCAGTTTTTACAGGAAAAAGTTCATCCAATTCTGGCAGCATGGAAAGAGAAAATTGTCAGGGAAAATTTACTAAACCCCACATTAATTTATGGTTATTTTCCCTGTCAGTCCTCTGGTAATTCCCTCTTAATTTACGATCCCGAATCGATACAAGCGGGCGAAAAACCCGAAAATCTGCAACCGATCGCCATTTTTGAGTTTCCTCGCCAGAAATCCGGTCGTCGTCTCTGTATTGCTGACTTTTTCGCCCCGCAGGAATCCGGTATTATCGACGTTTTCCCGATGCAAGCGGTGACAGTGGGGGAAATCGCCACGGAATACGCTAAATCTCTCTTTGATGCCAACCAATACACCGAATACCTCTATTATCACGGCATGGCTGTCCAAGCCGCCGAAGCCATGGCCGAATGGACCCACACCCGCATCCGTCGCGAGTTAGGTTTCGCACAGTTCGATCCTGATAATATCCGCGATATACTGCAACAGCGTTACCAAGGTTCTCGCTATAGTTTCGGCTATCCCGCTTGTCCCAATATTCAGGATCAATACAAGCAACTAGATCTGTTAGGATGCGATCGCATTGGGATGTCTATGGACGAAAGCGAACAATTGTACCCAGAACAATCCACCACCGCCATTATCACCTATCACCCCACCGCTAAATACTTTAGTACCTAATCAGTGATCAGTTATCAGTGATCAGTTATCAGTGATCAGTGATCAGTAAACAGTAAACAGTAAACAGTGACCAATAACTAGGGTTTGCTGAATAAATCTAAAAACCTTATCCAACAAGGTTTTTAGACTTTTTTTCCCTCAAA
>VYLX01000021.1_pt1 | contig 34966 bp, 29 predicted proteins | sample 5114181 | NCBI WGS metagenome assembly VYLX01 (sample SAMN12291812, study PRJNA351875) | freshwater metagenome | isolation source: freshwater lake | place: USA: Michigan, Sherman Lake | collected 2011-08-08
GGCGGGACCAGCGGCGGCTCCTGCTGCCCGCCCGCGCCGCCGCCGCCGCCCTGCTCCTGCGGCCGTCCCTCGGGCGTGCGGAACTCCTCATCGCGCTGCGCCTCATCGAGCGCGTCGATGAGGCTCTGCAGCGTGCGCATCGCCCCGGTCTGGCGGATGGTCAGCAGCGGGCTGAGTTGCGCCTCTCGCAACTGCGCCGCCGCGGCCGCGGTGGCCTCATCGAGTCGGCGATGCGCCAGCATCATCACGTTCAATTGTGACAGCTCGGCGTTCTGCTTGAGCAGGTCCGAAGCGTCGACGCGGAGTTTGTCCTGATCATCGCCCACCTGCCGGGCCACGGAGCGCGTCCGCCGATCCGGCGCACGCTCGGCCGCCGCGACCACCAGCGGCTCGCTCTGAAGCCGCAGTTGCTCCTGACGAACCAGGAGCGCCTGATACGCCTGACGAAGTTCGGCCCGCTGGCGCGCGCGGTCCCGCTGCGCCGCCTGCTGCGCCTGCGTGCGGGCCTCCTCCAGCGCCTTCTCGAGGCTCTGCAGACTCGCCCGCTCGCCCTGATCCGCCGCCTCGGCATCCACCGGTACCGCCCGCAGCGCTCCGATCGCCTGCGTCTGCGTCTGGGCCGCGTTGCGGACCGCCTGCGCGATCGAGCGCGTCCCGCCCGAGCCCGCGGCCTGATCGACCGCCGCGAGCGTCGCGGTGTTCAGGCGGATCATCCCGGCGTCAAGCCCCGCGAACGCCCCGTCGCCCGCGTTGCCCTGCGCCGCGCGGGCCTCCTCGAGTTCCGTGATCTGCGTGCGCTGATCGGCGATGAGCGTCTCGAGCGTCTGCACAAGGCTGGCCAGTTCGCGGCGCAGCGTCGCGTCGCGCGAGCGCTGCGCATCGCGAACCTGATCGAGCATCTGCTGGATCGCCTGCTCGGCCCGCTGCTGCGAGCGCTGCGCCTGCTGCTGCTGATTCTCCCGCACCTGCTGGGCCGCCTGCTGCATCTGCTGCGACACCTGCGAGCGCTGCCCCTGCTGGGCCGCCTGGCGCAGCGCCTGCGACATCGCCGGATCGTTCTGCGCCAGCCGCTCGGCCTGCTGCTGAAGGTTCGCGACCGCCTCGTTCGCTCGCTGGGCGAGTTCCTCCTGCTGGCGCGCCAGGTCCTGCGCCTCTCGACGCTGCTCGGGCGTGAGTTCCTCGGCGCCGCGGCCGGTGGTCTGGCGATCCAGTTCCGCCGTGCGCTCGCGGAGTTGGGCCTGGTCCTCCGCCAGCCGCTCCAGCGCGCGACGCTGGGCCCACGAATCCTGTCCCCGGTCCAGCGCCTCGGCGAGTTGTTCGAGGGTCTGCTGCGTGGCCTGCTGCTCGGCCGAGGCCTCCGCGCGGGCCTCGCGGGCCTCTGCGCTCTGCTGCTCGCCGGCGCGCGGGTTCTGCCGCGCCGCCTGCTGAGACTGCTGCAGCGCCGCCGACGCCTCGCCCGCGTCTCGGCGTGCCTGATCCAGCAGCGCACGCGCCGCATCCAGCGCCGCCTGCAACTGCTCGTCGGCAATCGCCGGGGTCTGACGCTCGCGCTCGCCCTGTTGCTGGCCACTTTGCTGGCCGTCCTGTTGACCTTTCTGCTGGCCCGCCGCGGCCTGCGCCCGCTCGATGCTGCGCCGCAACTGTTCCTGCATCTGCTGAATGTTCTCGATCACCCCCGCCTGCTGCCGCGACACGCTCGAGGCCTCGGGCCGAGCGTCGGCGTCGGGCGCCTGCGCGATCCGCGCCAGCGCCTCGCCCGCGTCCTGCTGCGTCTCGGCGGTGCGGATCGCAGAGCGCCGCAGGCCCGAGAGTTCATTCCAGACCCGCTCGACAAGTTGCTCGCTCGAAACCACCCGCACGCGGCGCACCTGCGAACGCACCGCACCACCCAGCGACGCGTCGCTCTCACGCAGGCGGTCGCTCGCCAGCGCCGTCAGCAGCACCACATCTCCCGGCGCGGCGCTGATCGCCGACAGGTCCAGCACACCCCGCGCCGTCAGCGTCGTTGTCCACCCCGGCTCGCCCGCCGGCATCGCGCCCGTTCCGGCGTCCGGCGCGATACCCGCCCGCGGCTGCTCGGCGGTGCTCGTGGCCAGCACGACCGGCTCGCCGATCTTCTCGTGCTCGCCGCCGGTGCTCACGGGCGTGCGCGTGAGCTGGGCCTCGCCCGCGACGCGCGCCAGCGCGACGTCGTCACGCCCCTCGAAGGCGACGTTGATCCTGGCCGTCGCCAGCGCGTCCATGTCCTCGCCGGGCTCGATGACGCTGGCCTCGGGCGCACGATCCTCGCGCACGCTCAGGCGGTAGACGCTCTCGCGGTCGCTGGCGATCCCCGAAGCATCGACGGGCGTGACCGGGATGCGGACCGACGTGGTCGGCGAGAGTGTCACGCGCCAGCGGTCGCGATCGAACGCGGCGCTGGCCTTGCCCTGCTCGATCATCGCCGAGAGTTCCCCGCCGAGGATCTGCGTGAGCACCTCCGCGCTCGGCTGGGCCGCTGACCCCGCGTCCGCCAGAGCCGGCGGCACGGGCTTGCTCAAGTCGATCGTCAACTCCACCGCCGAGCCGGCCAGAACTCCCGGCACGATCGCTCGCTGGTCGTTGCCTGGGCCGAGGTCGATCGTGCGCGCGGGCGTTGTCGGGAGCGTTGTCGCGGACGCTTCGCTCAAGTACGCCGGCGGCGTAATACTCGCCGAGGCGCCGACCACCGTCGGCGGCTGGATCAGCGCGATCCTTCGCGAGGGGCTCTGATCGTCGTCCGTCTCGAAGCGGTACTCCAAAAACAGCGCACCATCGGCGATGCCCGCCCGCGCTGTGCTCTCGCGTTCGGCGGCCGTCCGGTCCACCTTCAACGCGGGCAGCAGCATGCCGGGCTCGAGCAACTTCTCCATCAACACGCCGCTGGCGATGATCTGCTCGCCTTCCTCGCTGACCATGCGCCCGTCGATCGGGCGCTCCTGACTGGTCAGTCGCGCGCTCATCCACGCGCCGGGCTGGTCGCTGAGCACCAGCCGGTACCGCACGCTCGCGTCGGTCTGGTCGCTCGGACGCGGGCTGCGCACCAGCGCCGCCCGCAACGCCAGCGCCGATCCCAGCGGATGCACGCTCTGCGTCGTCGCGTCGGCGATACGAGTGCGCTTGGGCCACTGCGCCTCGCTCCACGGCGTCAGCACGCGCATGAGCCCGATGCTCGTAAGTGTCGGCAGCGAGATCGCCAGCCCCAGCACCGCGCACACCGCCATGCCCATCACCGCCCCGCCGCGGAGCGCCGGCCCGGGGTTCAGCGCCCGCAGCATCCGCATCGACGCGAGTTTGTGCGACGCGTCGGCGAGCATCGCCAGCGTCAGCCCGCGCGAAACACGGTCCCGCTCGCTCTGCTCAGCCCCCGCCACACCCTGACGAATCGCGCCTGAGAGGTCAACCGCCGAGGCCAGCACGCCCCCCAGCCCCAGACCGCGCGCCTGCTCGGTCCGCTCCAGCCGCAGCGCGAAGTCCGCCAACGTCGGCCTGAACCGCACCGCCGGCAGCACCCGCCGCCAGACGACCAGCCCCAGGAACACCACACCCGATACCAACCCCACGCTCCGCAGCCATCCCGGCGCACGCAGCACATAGTCCACCAGCGCCAGCAGCACCACGGCACAGATGACCCCCGCCACGATCCACGCCAGACGATGAACGACCAGCAGCCACCGGGCCACCCGCCGCAGCGCCGTCAGCCGACCCAGCGCCGCATCGAGCACACGCGCCGTGTCGGCGTCATGAACCTCTGGCAACCCGGCACGAGCCCCGGGTGCATCAACGGAATCAGAAGTGGTTGGTCTGAACTGATCACTCACGCGCTGCGCCTCGTCACGCCCCCGCCCAGTCCAGATGCGCTCCGACCTTTCTGCCGGGGAGCCCTCGCCGGGTCCAGACCCCGATTCATCTGTTCATCCAGTATGCCCTATCGGCGCGCGCGCCGACGACGGTCATGATGCGTTACGCCCGTGGGCCGTCGGCGTTGCGAACGAGCACGGCTGGCTGAACATAGCCCATGTGGGTAGGGTGATATGCGGATACGTATCCGGGTCTTCTCTGGTGTCGTGCCACTTCACCACCGCCACCCGGGTATAGTCCAAAGTCGCCAGCCCCACAGAACCGCCGTCCAGGCGGCCAAGGCGACGAAAGGGAGCCTCATTGGAAGCATACGAACAACTGCGTCGGCTGGTGATCGAGGCGCAAGAGGACGTGCTCAAGGGCGCGGGCGGGAACAAGGCCGCCAAGGTGCGGGCCCGCAAGAAGATGCAGGAGATCAAGGCCGCCGCCCAGGAAGTCCGCGAGGGCCTGCTGACCAGCGACGACAAGGGCGACGGCAAGGGTGACGATAAGGCCGAGTGATCGGCCCTCGCTGTGCCACCGGGCACGTGCGGGTCGTGATGCTGGGGCATGGACTCTGATCCCCCGTCGCGGTGGATGTTCATCAGCGTAAGCGCCACGCACGCGGATGGTTGCCGCACATCATCCGGAGCAGTTCGGCTAGAGTTCTCACCATGTCTGTATCCGCATCGTCAACACCGATCACGCGCACTCCCATCGGCCCGCCTTCGTTGGCGGACTGTGCCGGCCGCTCTGGCGGGTGCAAGACGGCCCGCGAGGTGCTGGGCGATCGGGCCGGGCCGGACTGCCTGCCGGTGAGCCCCATGCTCGAGCGTGTCGGGATCGACGGGCTGAAAGAGCCCCTGCTGGACTATTCGGGCATTGACATCACCGCCCGGCCGATCGGTCGGACCGAAATCGGCAACTACATCCCGCACCGGGATCAGTTCGCGCTGCTGGACCACATCATCTGGGATGCGCCCAAGGGCGCCCAGGGCATCGCGATCTGGAACGTCGGCATGGATGAGTTCTGGGTCAAGGGCCACTTCCCCGGCATGCCCCTTCTGCCCGGCGTGCTCATGGTCGAAGCCGGGGCCCAACTCGGGGCGTACTTGTTCAACCTGCGTTGGGACAAGCCCAAGGTCGCCGCGTTCACCCGGATCGAGAGTTGCGTCTTCCGCGCGTCGGTTCAGCCCGGCGATGAACTGCTGATCCTGGCCAACGAGGTGAACGTCAACGAACGCCGGTTCGTCAGCGACGTGCAGGGCCTGGTCCGAGGGAAGGTCGCCTTCGGTGCCCGGATCAGCGGGATGACGCTGACCTGACCCTTGCGTCGGACCCGTCAGCGAGGCCAAGTCCGCGGTTGGTGCAAACCTGACCGCCCGAGGCGAACGACCGCTACTTGCCCGTACCGATCCGCACGGCGCGATCATCGTCGCGCGTCCGCTCGTCCGGTGGGCTCTCCGCATCCCCCTTGTGCTTGCGCGCGCGGTCCTCGTTCGTCGAATCGTTGGGCTCGGGGAAGAAACGGTTCTCGACAACATCCAGCACGATCAGCGTGAAGAGCGTTGCGCCGCTGAGCATCAGGGCCAGTACCCACAGCCCCATCGCGCACGCCGCCCCGAGGGCCGCGACCACCCACACCGCCGCGGCGGTGGTCACGCCCCGGATGACACGCTTGCTCTGCAAGACCGCCGCCGCGCCCAGGAACCCGATCCCGCCCATGAGCCCCTGCAGCACCCGGCTCATCTCCGCCTGCCCCGGCGCGGGCGAGCCCGGTGGTAACTTCGCCAGCGAGTCGGCTCCCAGGTGCGCAATCGACTCGTGTCCAATGAGCATGAATCCGCAGCACCCCAGACTCACCAGAATCATCGTGCGAAACCCGGCGGGGCGCTGCTTGCGCTCGCGCTCGAGCCCGACCAGCGCGCCGCAGACCAGCGCCGCCCCGATCCGAACCGCCATGTCTGTCCAACTGAGGGGTTCCATGGTGATGATCTGATCATATACCAAACTCAATGCCAAGATTGCGCAAAGGCACCCGCCCGCATTGAATATGGAACCCCTGAGCCCGCCCGGGCGAACAGACGGAGCATGAGCATCCGCACCATTGGCCGGGGCGGGGGCATGCGTCTGAGGAAGCACCAACCCACTGCCCGGCGTGTGCCGAGAGCCTTCTCGGGCGGCCAAGCCGAGGGCGCTGCCCTCGCTGCGGCGAGATGTATCCGTCGCGGTTTGCGATGGCCCAGATCGCATCGCCCCGGCGCGAGAGGCCGACGCTCGAAACGCTCGCACCGATGATCGCGCGTGTCCTTGCGCCGTTGCTGTCGTCGGCGGTGGCGATCGGTTGCGGCGTGGTGCTGTACGAGGCGATGCGCAAACTCGCGGGCGACTGATTCCGCGCCAGGAACGTCGACGACGCGATCACTGACCGACGCGCGATCGGCCAGACGTGACGACGGTCATGCCCGCGCCCGAGTCGCCCGATGAGCCCGGATCACTCGGGCCGGACTCAGCCCGTCGTCCTTTTCCCGAGCCGCCCTCGTCGTCGCTCTCGCTGGCGAACTCGCCCAGCGCCTCATCGTCGGCCTTGGCCGCGGCCTTCGCGGCCTCCGCGGCGGCGGGGTCGAAGAGCCCGCCTGCGGCGTCGGCCTGAGCCTGCGCCTTGATCGCTTGCCACTCCTCGAGCGTCATCTGCACCTCGCGGGCCTGCGTGCCCACGTGCGGGCCGAGGATCCCGGCATGGCCCATGGCCTCGATGAGTTTGCTCGCGCGGGTGTAGCCAATCGCGAATCGCCGCTGGAGGAGCGAAACGCTGCCGGTCTTGGCGCCGAGCACCGACTCGACAGCCTTGTCGAACAGCGGGTCGCTCTGGGCGACGGCCACGCCTTCCATGCCGCCGTCGATGGGCTCATCGCTGTCGCCCGGCAGGCCCGCCGCCGAGCCGGTCTTGATCTGCATGAGCGAGCGCTCGAAGGTCGGCTCGGCGACTTCCTTCAAGAACTTGACAACCTTGCGGATCTCGCGGTCGTCGACGAGGGTTCCCTGGCTGCGGGCGAGTTTGCTGGTGCGCGGCGAGAGGAAGAGCATGTCGCCCTGGCCCAGGAGCAGCTCGCCGCCCTTCTGATCGAGCACGATGCGCGAGTCCATGCCGCTGGCGACCTTGAAGGCAACGCGGGCGGGCATGTTGCTCTTGATCAGGCCCGTGACGACATTGGCCTGCGGGCGCTGGGTCGCGACGATCAGGTGCATGCCGACGGCGCGGGCCTTCTGGGCGATGCGGACGATCGAATGCTCGACCTCCTTGTTGGTCATCATCAAGTCGGCCAGTTCGTCGATGACAAAGACCAGGAAGGGCAGCTTCTTGGGAATCCGCGCCGCCTCGTTCTCGTCCTTGGGGTTGAAGCGTTCCTTGAGTTCGTCCCACGTCAGGTTGTTGTACCCGGCGATGTCACGGCAGCCCGCCTCTGCGAGCAGTTCGTAGCGCTCATCCATCTTGCGCACGGCCCATTCCAGGATCGCCGCGGCCTTGCCCATTTCCGTGACGACCGGGCACATCAGGTGCGGGACGTCCTTGAACTGGCTCAGTTCGACCATCTTCGGGTCGACCAGCACGAGCTTGAGTTCGTTGGGCTTCTTCGTGTACAGAAAGCTCATCAGGATGCTGCTCATGCACACGCTCTTGCCCGAGCCGGTGGTGCCGGCGATGAGCATGTGGGGCATGGTGGTCAGGTCGACGATGAGCGGGCTGCCGCTGGCGTCCTTGCCCAGGAACATGGGCAGGTTCATGCCGGTCCACTTGTCGCTGCGGCCCATGAGTTCCTTCAGCCGCACCTTCTCCTTGTGCGGGTTGGGAACTTCGACGCCGACGGTATCTCGGCCTTCGGTATTGGGGACGATGCGGATGTTCACGGCGCGGAGCGAGCGGGCCAGATCGCTGGCGATCGCGCCCAGGGCCGCGACCTTCGTGCCGGGGGCCAGGCGCACCTCGTACATGGTGATGACCGGTCCGGACTCGATGCCGACCACGCCGCCGTCGATCTTGTATTCCTTCAGCGCCTTCTCCAGGGCCGTCGCCTGGTCGCGCACGAAGGACTCAAGTTTCTGGTCGTAGTTGGGCTCCGGCTCCTCGAGCAGATCGAGCCCGGGGAACTTGTACCCTTCAAGGTCGCTGGTGTTCTGGATGTCGCGCAGATCGGCCTCGGTGGCGCTCTTGCGCTCCTGAGCGGCGAAGCGGATGGGCAACTTGGCGATCTTGGCGCGGAGTTCCTCGGGCGTGAAGGTCTTCGGGTTGTCCTCGCCCGACTCATCGCCGCGCGCTTCGCCCTCAGCCTCATCGTCGGCCACCGCATTTCCCGTGTCGGCCGCGTCGGCCCCGTCGGCCCCGTCGGACCTGCCGTCGCCCTCGGTGTCGGCACTCGCTTCGCCGGCGATGGCTTTCCGGCCCTTGAGCGCCTTGACAGCCTTGGGGTCCTTGGCGACGGGAACGACCTGCCCGTCAGCGGTCTCGATCGCGGCGTGGTCCGTGGGGTCGAACGACTCGGTCCCGCCCAGCCCGCCGGCCTTGTCGTCGATGATGTCCTTGGCCTCGCCCTTGCCATCAGTCGGAGCGGCCTTCTTGCGCCGGCGCGAGTTGGCCGCGGCGACCTGCGGGGCGGTCTCCGCCGGCGCGGTCCTGAAGCGCGCGATGAGCGTTCCCAGCCACCCCGCCGCGGCCTTGCCCGCGACCGCGGTATGACCCGCCGCCACCGTGGTGGCCTCGACGACCGGCGGGGTGACGGCCTTGATCTTCTTGAACGCCCAGAGCGGCGCGATGACGACCCAGACATCGAGCGTGACGGTCGCGCCGACAAGGAAGACCAGCGAGATGACCAGCATTGTCCCGAAACTGCCGAAGCGGGCCAGCAGTTCCTCCTGCCCGACCACGCCCAGCGTGCCGCCCGGCAGGTCGGCCAGCGGACCGGTGAACGGCAGCACGTGCGCCTGCGCCGCGGCGACGCTGGCGGCCATGATGATCGCCCCGACGACACGCACCGGCGTGTGCCCGACCTTGCCGACGAACGCCCGGATGAAGATGAACAGCCCCCACAGCGCCAGCAGCACCCATGCGCCCCAGCCCAGCGTCTTGAACGCCGCGTGCGCGGGCCAGGCCCCGAACGGGCCGCACCAGTTGTGCGCCGGATCGTTGTGCGGATAGACCGAGATCCCGGGCCAATCACCGGGCGAGTACGAGACCATCGCGGCGGTCATGAACAGGAACAGCAGCGCCTGCGCCGCCAGCAGCACGTACGCGAGCACGCCCCCCGTTGAGTCGCGGTGGATGGGTGTGTTGAGCACGGCATCAGCGCCGGCTTTGCCGGCGGAAGAAGAACGGGCCATAGATTCGAGAGGTATCGGCCCGGAGTGCCGAAAGTGGACAAATATTGCGCGTGCCCCGCTCGGGGCGGGCCTCAAGCCATCGCAGCCCCGCGAATCGGAGCAGATGTCGCCAGACTGGGCACATCGTGCACGATCACAGGCCGATCCGTCGCGATCAGCCCCCGTTCGACATGGACTGGGCCGCCAGCCAGTACACCGGCAACCCGACGGTGATGTTCACCGGGAATGTCAGCGTCAGGGCCATGGGCACGTACACCCCGGCCTTGGCCTCGGGTAGGGCCAGGCGCAGTGCCGCGGGGGCGGCGATGTAACTGGCGCTCGCGGCCATCGTCATCATCAGGAACGTATCGCCCACGCTCAGGCCCGCAGAACGCGACAGGCCCAGGGCGATCATCGCGTTGATCGGCGGGAAGAGCACGCCCACCAGCACCGGCACCCAGCCCGCCGCCACGACGCTGCGCACACCCTTGCCGGCGATCAGGCCCAGATCCAGCAGGTAGAAGCACAGTACCCCGGTGAACAGTTCGCTCCACATCGGCGCGGTGAGTTGTCGCCCATCATCGGTCGTCAGCGCGCCGATGAGCATGCTGCCGACGAGCAGGACGATCGGGCCGTTGGTCGCGCTGGCGCGCATCGCGGTGGCCAGGCTCGTGCGCGGGGCGTCGGGGGCCCTTCCCGGCTCATGGTCGGCCAGCGCACGCGCCAGCAGCACGCCGATGATCAGGGCGGGGAACTCCATGATGACCATCGCGGCGACCATGTGCCCGCCGAAGTCCACACCACGGTCGCGCAGCATCGTCACGGCGGCCATGAACGTGACGGCGGAAACCGAGCCGTACGTCGCGGCGACGCCGCCGGCGGTCGCCGAGCCCAGACGCTTGCGCAGGATCGGGAACAGCCACAGCGGGGTGGCCGCGCTGAGGACCGCCGCGATGCCCATCGCCGCCATGCCCTCGCCGGTCAGGCCGCTCTCGCGGAGCATCGCGCCGCCCTTGAACCCGATCGAGAACAGCAAGTACAGCGACAGGGCCTTCTTGACTGAGTCGGGAAGGGCCAGGTCGCTCCGAAGCGCCACCGCGATCAGGCCCAGAACAAAGAACAGCACCGGGGGGCTCAGCAGCGTCGGCAGCCAGATCGTGCCGGCGCTCGCCGCCTCGCCCAACATCGCCATCTGGCCCAGCATCTGCACTCGGCGCTCCCTCGGCCGACGGGCCGATGCCCGAGCCTACCGCAGACGCGGCTGCGCCGCCGATGCACAGACGGGGGCCTGCCCGAACGAACACCCAAAGAAGCGCCACCCATGTCCTGAATCAGGCCGGGGCCGACCCCGCACGGGGCCTACCCTCAGGTCACGCTTCGGGGCGCGTCGCCGGGCTGGCCGTGCGACGCTGAGATGCACCCGTAGAACCTGATCCGGTTCGCACCGGCGGAGGGAAAGCGATGTTCCGCGACGCATCCAATCTGTTGCCCGGCGTGCGAGCGCAGCAGCAGGATCAACTGCGCCCGGCGGAGCACCTGCCCGAGAACTGGGGGCTGTTTCTCGGGGTCATTCTGGTCATTTCCATCATCGTGATTGTGGTTGTGCGTCTGGGTCGCGGCAAGGACCGGACCTGAGAGTTTCCGCCGAGCCGATGTGTTCGGCGCACAAGGTATTCCATGCTCAAGAATGCTCACGTCAACGGCTCTTCCAACGGTTCTTCTGGTGGGTCGCACGCGAACGCGCCTGCCATGCAGCCGCTGCCCCTTCGCGGCGCGGGCAACCCCGGGATCGAGCCCAAGGTGACGACGCCCGGCTCGTTTGCCAACGCGCCGGACCTGGGCGGGCCGCTGATGTTCTCCAGCCCCGACACTCCCGGAATGCCCGCCGCGAGCACCAAGACCGCTTGGGACTTCCTGCCCGCGGGCTGGAGCGTTGTGGACCTCGGCCCCGCGACGACCAGTGACGCCGACCCCGCCTTCGCCCCCGCGCCGGCGAACCCGCACGACCAGCCCTGGACCCCGACCTTCGGCAATGGCGGCGGCCCGGCCAAGGGCCCGGCGACGTTCATCGAGCCCGGGCAGTTCACGCCCTTCATCCCCGCGCTGGTCAGCAAGGACTGGACCGGACAGGTCGAGAGCGACAACCCGCATGTCGGGCGCATCGGTGCGGGCCTCGCGCCCTCGGCCGGCTGCGCAAACTGCCTCGGCGACACGATGATGTTCGTGGAGTTCACCACCGCCAAGCCCTCTCGCGGCCCCGCCCGCAGGCTGCGCGTGATCTACCCCAAGGGCTTCAAGCCCATGACGCAGCTCGAGCACGCGCGCCTGGGCATCATCACGCCGCAGATGCAGCGCGTGGCCCAGCGCGAGCCGCACCTGAGCCCGGCGATGGTGCGCGATGAGATCGCCGCGGGTCGGATGGTGATCCCCGCGAACATCAACCACCTTTCGCACAAACTCGACGCCATGTGCATCGGGCGCGCCAGCAAGACCAAGGTCAACGCGAACATGGGCGCAAGCCCGATCTCCAGCGGCACGCACGAAGAGGTCGAGAAACTCAAGTGGGCCGAGAAGTGGGGCGCCGACACGGTCATGGACCTGTCCACCGGCGGAAACATCGACGAGTGCCGGCAGGCCATCGTCCAGAACGCCTGTGTGCCCATCGGCACCGTGCCGATCTACTCCATGATCATCGGCAAGAAGATCGAGGACCTGGACTGGGCCATGATCGAAGCGTCGCTGCACCATCAGGCCAAGCAAGGGGTCGACTACTTCACGATTCACGCCGGCGTCCGCCGGGCGCACCTGAAGTATGTGAAGGATCGGCTCATCGGCATCGTCTCCCGCGGCGGGTCGCTGCTTGCGAAGTGGATGCTCGTGCACAACGACGAGAACCCGATGTACACCCACTGGGAGGAAATCTGCGACATCCTCCGCGGCTATGACGTGACCTTCAGCATCGGCGACGGGCTGCGCCCGGGCGGCCTTGCCGACGCGACGGACGCGGCACAACTCGCCGAACTGCACACGCTGGGCGAACTGACCGAGCGCGCCTGGAAACGCGGCGTGCAGGTCATGATCGAAGGCCCGGGCCACGTGCCGTTCGATCAGATCGAGTACAACGGCAAGGTCCAGCGCACGCTCTGCCACGGCGCGCCGTTCTATGTGCTCGGGCCGCTGGTGACGGACATGTTCCCCGGGTACGACCACATCACCAGTTGCATCGGCGCGACCGCCATGGCCTATCACGGCGCGGCGATGCTCTGCTATGTCACGCCCAAGGAGCACGTGGGCCTGCCCAAGAAGGACGACGTCAAGCAGGGCTGCATCGCGTACAAGATCGCGGCGCACGCCGCGGATGTGGCCCTGGGCATCCCCGGCTCGCGCGATCGCGATGACCAGCTCACCAAGGCCCGCGCCGCGCTGAACTGGGAGAAGCACTTCGACCTCTCCTTCGACCCCGACACCGCCCGCGCGTACCACGATGAGGACATGGACGTGGATACCGATTTCTGCGCCATGTGCGGGCACGACTGGTGCAGCGTGCGCATCAGCAAGGAGATCCAGGAATTCGCCAGCGGCAAGGCCGACGGCTTCGAGCGCCTCGGCGGCAAGGACGGCACCACGCCCGGCGCGCCGAAGCTCTCCGCGGCCCTCACGCCCGAGCAGCGCGAGATCCTCGAGAAGCGCGGCGTGCTCTCGCCGGAGGAGATCCACAAGCTCGCCAGCAAAACCAAGAAAGCCGTGGGCGCGACCGCCGAGGCCAAGGCCTCGTGCCACAGCGACTACGTCGACCCCGACGCCGCGATGAAGGTCCAGAGCGAGAAACTCGGCGGCGGCGTGATGGTGCAGCTCGACGTGCGGCCGGCGCTGGGGATCAGCAAGGATGATCGGGTGATCTGAGACAACACGACCATGAGCCATACCACGCCGCAAGTCGTTCGAATCGAAGGCTTGCCACTATGTGACTCGTGCGTCTCAAGTGCGTACATCGTCGACCTGAGCACAGGTGTCTTTGTCGCGTACGAGTCTATTGGCGATCCTTCGATTGCACTGCTGTTCTTTCCCCGCGTGGCCGCGATGCTGTCCCACGGGCCGAACGACGAAGCGATGCACCGTCACCGCTTCTATGGCCAGGGGCTCCAACACTACGAGATCCAAGAGGTGCTCAACTCTCCTTGGCGGGCCGAGATCGCTGCGGTCAATGACAAGGACGGACTGTGTACGAAGTATGCCGCGAAGCGGCACTTCGTGCTCGCGCTGAAGGAAGCGACCGTCGACATCTTGGCTGATGACATCGTTTTGCGAGGCCTCTTTCCGTCGGTGCCAGCGGCGATAAACTCGGCGATCTCGACTCTTTGACCGAGCTGGTGCCAAACCGAACCACCGACCGTCCGGACCTCAGCGAATCGCCGCCGAAGCCCGCGATCGGCACCCGGTAGGAAGATCCAGCTTCGCTTCTCAATGCTTCAGCAGCCGCCCCAACCTCCCGTTGTCCCGCATGCGACACTACCGGGCGTGTTGGGCGATCGGCTAAAGGTCAAGGTCGCCGCGCCCGCGAGCGAGGGGCAGGTCAACGCCGTGGTGATCGCATTGGCTGTGTGGGGCTTATAACATACACGCCGGTGCACATCATCAGGAGCGAAAAGCATGAGCCGAACCAAGCAGCCCCTGTCCCCGATCGAAGCCTACTTCTGCGAGCGACGCCCATCGAGTCTTGTCGTCGAGGGCTTGATGCTTCTGGTTTTCTCGGCGCTGATCGTGTTTGTTGCCGGTGGCGTATTCGGCGCGACGGTGCATTCGCGGAGCCCAGGCGGCCCGCCGCTGAGCCTTCTGCTGCTGGCGACCACGGTTCAGACCTCGCTCTTGTTCAGCGGTCTGGTCATCGTCGCGGTTGGCTGTGTTCGCTTCATTTCCGATGCGATCCGCGACGCCGCCGCGAACCGGCCCCCTCCCACGCCCGGCTCCGAGCGGGGCTCTGGCCGCAGCCCGGACGGAACGCCGCCTCCCACGCAGCCCTGAGTGAGCCGCGGGACGGTGATCATGCTGTCAATCGGCGGTGCCTCCTCGCGGCCGATTGACATACCATCTTCAATCATGAGCGACAACTTCTCAGCATCATTTCGTCTGACCAGCCGCCTCGCCACGCGCAAGCCCTCGGCGATCTTCGTCGACGGTCTCGTGCTGATGGTGATCAGCCTGCTGATCCAGGCGGGTTGGAGCACATGGGCGACGTTCTACGCCGAGGAGCCGTCGATGAACCCGCCGCGCGTGCAGAGCCTCATCATGATCGTGTTCTCAACCTCGCGCTCGCTGTTTTTCTACTCATCGATCGCCGTGATGGGCTTCGCCGCGGCGCGGGTCATCGGCGATGCGCTGATGGCAAAGCAGGATTCACTGCCGCACACCAAACCGCTCCAGTGACGCGGTCGAGAACCAGCCGTCAACGCCGAACTCGCCCATGGCTTGCCGCAGCGGCTCATCGGCGTCGAGCGTCGCGGTCAGATCTGCTGCGTTTGTTGCGTTGATGACGAACAGCCCCAGGCCCGTGTCGCTCAGGATCCCGCTCCAGAGCACCTTCGCGCCGACGCCGTTGATCTTCGCGGAGTCCGCCAGTGCTCGCGAGGCTCGTCTGCCGTCTTTGGCCGTGATCATCGCGTAGCCGCGGATGGCAGGCGGGGGCGAGCCGGCGGCGGGCGCGGCCTTGATCTCGGCGAGCATGGCCGACTCGTGACCGGGCGCTTCGAGCAAAAACGCCGGGCCCTGCAACGGATGAATCTCCGTCACAAAGACACCCTCGATGACGCCGGGATCGGTCGCGACAAGGCGCTGCGCCTCGTTGACATCGGGCGTAGCGAACACGAACAGCCCGCGCCACGCCGGGTCGCGCGGCTTTGCGAAAGGCCCGGCGATGATCAACCTGCCCTCGCCAGCAAGGCGCTGCATGTTGGCCATATGCCCCTTGAAGATCTCCTGCTGCTGGGGCTTGGGAAGCGTTGCGGAATTCGGGCCGGTCTTGAGGTACACGAACGTGTAGCCGCGGTCAATCGGCTGCACCGTCAGGCCCGCGTCGCCCCTGCCGCCCGCGCAGCCGGCGCTGAGCACCACCGCCGACGCGGCAAGGACCGCGAGCGAGCCCAGGAGCAGTGTGTGGATCGGTCGCGTGATCGTTCGTCGAGACATGTGTCGCTCCTTGGGGCTGCGGTGCAGGCGTTCGCACGCACGCACCGACGCACACCGCACCAACGCGCGGACCGTCAGGACGCGAACACGGGCAGCGTACCACAACCCCGCCCGCACCCACGCCCACACCCACGCCAACGCCGCGAGCGGGCAAAGATCCCGCCGCATGCCCCCCGCTTCTACACCCATGGTCTACTTCGCCGATCGCCCGAGCCTGCGGGCGTGGCTCGCGGCCAACCACGACTCGCACCCGCCGATCTGGCTCGCGTTCGATCGCAAGAGCGCTGGCAACCCCGACGCGCTGACCTACGACGTGATCGTCGAGGAGGCCCTCTGCTTCGGCTGGATCGACAGCCTGCCGGGCAAGGTCAGCGACACACGCACGCGCCTGTACCTGGCCCCGCGCAAGCCCGGCAGCGTCTGGTCGGCGCTCAACAAGCGTCGCGTCGCGACGCTCCAGACGCAGGGCCTGATCGCGCCGCCCGGTGCGACGAAGATCGCCCGCGCCAAACGCGACGGCTCGTGGGACGCGCTCAACGCCGTCGCGGACGTCGACAAGGGCGTGCTGCCGAAGGACTTCGAGGCCGCGCTGACAAAGTCCAAGTCGGCGGAGAAGCACTTTCGTGCCTTCCCGCCCGGCGTTCGCCGACAAACGGTGCAGTGGATCATCACCGCCAAGCGTGAGCAGACGCGGGCCGAGCGCGTGCGCGTCTGCGTCGCGATGTGCGTGAAGAACCTCCGACCGAGCGACCCCGCGGCACGCAAGGCGTTTCTTGCGAGCGACTGACCGACACGGCCATGTACGGAGCCCGCCCCATGCCCATCCTGGGCGTTCATCACATCGCGATCATCTGCGGCGACTACGCACACTCCCGCGCGTTCTACACGCAGGTGCTCGGTCTGCCGATCGTGCGCGAGGTGTACCGGGCCGAGCGACGCTCGCACAAACTCGACCTGCAACTACCCGACGGCACGCAGATCGAACTGTTCAGTTTCCCCGAATCGCCGCCACGAGTCACGCACCCCGAGGCCCGAGGCCTGCGCCACCTGGCGCTCCGCGTGAGCGAACTCGCGGACGAAGTGTCTCGGCTCGAAAAGCTCGGCGTGACGTGCGAGCCCGTGCGCGTCGACGAGCACACGGGTCGGCGGTTCACGTTCTTTGCCGACCCGGATGGCCTGCCCATCGAGCTGTACGAGGCGCCCGCGCCGACCGCGGCGGGGTGAGCATCACTCCCGCGGCCGGGGAGTCGCCGCGATTCCGACGCGACGGCCCGCCGACGTCGGCTGGCCGAACGTCCGCACGCCGTTGCCGTCGCTGGCGGGATTGGTCTCAGCGAGCGCGGGGGCTCGCACCGGTGCCGTTGCCGGTGCCGTTGCCGCTGCGGGAGCGGCCAGCGGTGTCGCGATGGCCTGCGCCGGCGCGGGTTGTGCGGACACAGCCTGCGCGGGTAAAGCGTGTGTGGCCGGGGCAACGGGCCGCAGTGGCGCGGGCGCGATACCGCAGGCTGCCTGAATCCGCTGTCTCAGGTCCGCCGGGTCATACTGGCGCGACCACGCGACGCGTAGCAGCGGCAGCTTCGCCGACGTCAGGATCTGCTCCATCGACGCGTCGCGCTGCTGGCGAGCGCGCTGGCGGTGGCTGGAGTCGTCGAGCTCGATCACCAGTCGCGGCGCGGTGGTCGCCGGGTCGCACAGCACAAAGTCGACCGTTCGCCGGAGTCGCCCGCGAACCCCCGCCGGGGCCCCGCGCCGGGCGCGGACCAGCGCTTCGAGCGACACCTGGGCCATGATCAGCGCCCCGCCGTCAACCGCGCGCACGAGCGTCCGCTGGAAGTCCTGCTCGGCCGTGGTCAGCAGCGTCCGCCGAAGAACGAATCCATCCTTCGACCAGTCGCGCGGGCCCTTGCCCTCTGGCTCGGCGGGGTCGTCCTCGCCTTGCTCGTCGTCGCGATCAAGTTCATCGCCGAGCATGTCCGCGGCGGCACCGCCGGAGCGACTGGCCGCCATGACGAGAGCGAAGCCCCCTCCGATCACCACAGCAGCAACGACAAGAAGAGCGAACAACAACAGAAGCGATCCCACAGCCGATTCTCCTTTGCACCGAGCGCGGCCAGAACCCGTTCAGTCCGACGAGCCAATCTTGAACGCCGACACACCCGCCAGCACGACCCACAGGATCAAGAACGGGGAGAACGACTTCGGAAATGCCTCAGCCCGGGCAATGGACTTTGCCTCGGAGATGGCCTTCTTGTGCTCGTTCGTGGCCTCGGCGAGCAGTTCATTCTGACGATCAGCCCCCAGGTCGTCCCAGGTCTTGTTCGCGTCGTTCCAGATGTCCGCGGGGAAGTCCGCCTGCGTGCGTTCGTCCGCCGCGCGTTGCGTCGGCCACTTGATCTTCTTCCCGCTGGACTCTCGATCCTGCGCAATTGAGTTGGCCACCTGCACGACGACATCGCCCGCCGTGACGCCGCGAGCCGACAGGGCCGCACCCTCCTTCTCGACCATGGCGTAGATCACGCCGTACTTGCCCACGCCGATGCCCGCCAGCGCGATCACCACCGCGACCATGCCGCCCGACGGACCGGCGGTGCGCCCGGAGCCGACGGCCATGCCCAGCCCCACCAGGGCCCCGAGTCCCCAGGCGATCCAGCCGACTTCGTAGCCAGTCGTATATCCGATGGTCGCCCAGATCGCCGCACCGATGAGCGCGCCGATGCACGCCCCGATCGCCCCGCCGACCATTCCAGCGCCCGTGATGCTGCCTGATTCAGAGCTCATGTGATGAATTCCCTTTGTGAGACCTGCTCACCGTGGTTAGTGTCCGGGGTATGTAACGCCCGGAAGAGGCTAACCGCTCATCCGCGAGATGGCGACCCCCTGATTGGGTAAAATCGTCGCTTCCATTGCCCGATCCGAGCGGTGCTGCACACAATCACGGGGATACCCCATTGTCCAACGGATCCTCGCGGATCCTGATAAGATGGAGAAGCCGAGCGGCCGCCCATCCTGGCCCCGGCACCTAACTTCAAGGAGCATTGAAATGTCCAAAGCCTCAAGTACCGCACTGTCTGCTTCGCTGTTGGTGGCGTCCGTTCTTGGCCTCTCCGCGCTGACCGCCTGCTCGAACTATCGCGAGGCCGGGGGCGATGAGACGATCTCGCCCACGCGCGAGGCGCTCGCGCTCTCGACGGTCTCGGACTTCAAGACCGCCGATCCGTCGATGTCCAAGTTCTTCGGCAGCGCCGTCGCCTGGGCCGTGTTCCCCGACATCGGAAAGGGCGCGGTGATCGTCGGCGGGGCCGGCGGTGACGGCGTGGTCTACAACCGCGCGGGCACCGTGGTCGGCTATTCGACGATGCGTCAGCTCTCCGTCGGCGCGGCCCTGGGCGGGCAGAGCTACAGCCAGATCATCTTCTTCCAGGATGAGGCCGCGTTCAGCCGCTTCCGCACGAATCGCACGGACTTCTCCGCGAACGCGTCCGCCGTGATCGCCAAGAGCGGTGCCGCGGCGGCGAACGACTACAACCAGGGCATCGCCGTGTTCGCCAAGCCCAAGGCCGGCGTCATGGCCGAGGCCTCGCTGGGCGGTCAGAAGTACGAGTACATCGCCAAGTAACCCCCGCGCACCGTCCCCCGCACCAATATCCCCGCAAAAACAAAGAGCCGGGCCAGCATGCTGGCCCGGCTCTTTTCACGTTGACCGCGTGGGCAGCGCCCGCAACGACGATGAATTTGCTTGCATGTCTACCGCCGACGACGCGCCATGGCCAATCCGCCCAGTCCCAACAGCGCCGCGGCCGAGGGTCCGGGGATGGCGGAGACGACGCGGAAGCCGACCTGCTCGCGCTCAAAGGTCGGGAGATAGAGATAGGGGTTGAGCGGCGTGAGCCAGCCGGCGATGTTGTCGTACGCGCCGCCCCATGTGGGGCCACGGAACGGGCCGCCGGCGATGGTCTCGTTCCACTCGTAGACGTTGCCGCCCATGTCGTAGGCACCGACCCAGTTCGCCGCGTAAGACGCGACAGCGGTGGTGTTGCCGATGCCCGAGGGGAGGAAGTTGGCCTGGCCGCCGGTGGGGGCGGTGTTGTTGCTGGTGGGGAAGAGCCAGTAGTCGTCGGTATCGCCGCCCTGGCTGGCGGGCTGGAAGTACGCGGCCTTGTACCATTCGTTGCCGCTGGCCACGGCCCATTGCCAGTTGGCGTTCCGGGTGACGGTGTTGGCGGTGATGCCGACGGGCGTGAGGGTGTACGCGCCGTTCTCGGTGGTTGCGTTGCTCTGCGGGCCGGAGGGCTGGCCGTTGTGGAGCCAGTTGGCAAAGCGAGCCGCGTCCCAGAAGCTGACGAAGTTGACGGGGTTACTGGCCCGGCCGCTGACGGTCGAGTAGCTGTACGTGCCGGGCGACCCGGTGCGGGTGATGCCGCCGAACGAGCTGGCCATGCCCGTGCTGACGCCATCGCCGTTGTAGAGGTTGTAGGTGTCGGTCGCGGCGACGGCATTCAGGAACGCGGCGTACTGGGCGTTGGTCACTTCGGTGGTGGCGACGTTGTAGGTGTACCCCACGGCGCCGTACGTGCCGTTGATGGTCGTTTCCCCGGCGTTCCCGGGGTTGCCGACGGGCACGGTGGGAATCGTGAGCTGGGCCAACGCGGCTGATGTGCTCAGGGCGGCGACCGCCGCGAGCGCGGCGACAGGAACGGTGTGCTTCATCGACATTTCTCTCTCCTCGAACGCTGGCGACTATTTCGGCGGGCAGGAAACGAATCTGGCCCGCAATCCGCGCCCCCGGCGCTGGCCGGGGGCGCGGTGTGAATTCGATCAGACACGGCGACGGCGCGAAGCCATCAGACCGCCCGGGCCCAGCAGCGCGGCGGCGCCGGGGGTGGGGACGGTGAACGTGGCGCTGAAGATGAGGCCCGAAGCACCCTGGTTGACGTCGCGCTGGTAGAAGTACAGGTAGTTGAGCCCCGTTGACACCGGGACCGTGGCGCTAAAGAGGTACGGCGCGTTGAAGCCGAAGTTTGAGTAGTTCAAGTTCGTGCCATTGACATACAAGCCCGAGGTGTTTGCACCGCCGAAGATGTAGTCGCCCAGGCAGTCATCGACGGCGTACTCCAGGTTGAGCGTCGCCATCGTCGCGCCGGGAGTTGTTACGGTAAAGGGCACGGCGTACAGCACCGAACCGGGCACGCCCCACCCGGAGCCGGACACCGAGCCGTCGGAGGCGACCTGAAGGTCGGCCCGGAAGTTGATCCACCGCGCGCTGGTGTCGCTGATGCCCGGTGTCCAGGCGAACGGCACCGGGTTGATCACGACCGCCGACGGGCCGGACACGGCCCCGGCAAAGTCCGCGGCGGTGAACGGCGAGGCGCTCAGCGGCGCACCGGGGACGGTGGTCGGGTTGTAGCGAACGATGTCGTCGGCCTGACCGGCCACGCCAGGCACCCCGCCAACCTGCCCGCTCCGCAACTGAATGACCTCGGCCCGAGCGCTGGTGCTCGACAGCGTCGCCAGTGTTCCAACCGCCGCGATGATCGCGGCCACGGTGTTGATGCTCTTCATCTCTTCTCTCCTCAAAGGTGGGCGTGTTCGGACCGGAGTCGTCGGGGCCGATGGCCCTGACTTCCACTCTGAATGCACCGCAGGCACCGCGACCTTGCACCAGCGAGCAAAGAAAATTCGCCGAAGGCGCTCTAAGGCGCGCATCGCCCAGCAAGAACCGTCCAAAACCCGATCAATAAGACAGAAAAGTCCGACGGACCGGCCTCCGCGACCATCCAAACGCGGACTTGGACCCAGGCACCGTGTCGGTGGACCAAACCGGCAACGGAAGGGGCTGGTACCCCTATCATCCGATATGACCATGACCAGCGCCCGTCCTGCCGTCCCGTCCGTCGGCCTCGCCAGCACCCTGGCCGTCAACGGCGGAACCCCGGTGTCCGCTTCGCCCGTCCCCTTCATGCTCCCGAAACTCACCGACGCCGACATCGCCGCGGCGACCGCGGTGCTGCACTCGGGCATGCTCCGCGCCGCCAAAAAATGCGAGGAACTCGAAACCCGCATCGCCCAGCACAGCGGCGCCAAACACGCCATGACCTGCGCCAACGGCACGTGCGCCCTGCAACTGGCCTATGAGCCGCTCTTCCAGCCCGGCGACGACATCCTCGTGCCCGCCTGGTCGTACATCGCCACCGCCGCGATGCTCGTGGCCCGCGGCTGCAACCCGATCTTCGTCGACGCCGACCCGCAGACCGGCCAGATCGACATGGCCGACGCGGCACGCCGTCTGACGCCCAAGACCCGCGGCATCGCCGCGACGCATATGTACGGCTGCCCGGTCGATATCGACGCCGTGCAGGCACTGGCCAGCGCCAGGGGCCTGAAGGTTGTCTACGACGCCGCCCAGGCGCACCTGAGCACATGGCACGGCAAGGGCATCGGCCAGTTCGGCGACGCCGTCACGTACTCCTTCTACGCCACCAAGAACCTCGCCACGGGCGAGGGCGGCATGACCACCTGCAACGACGACACGCTCGCACGCCAGATCCGCCTTCTCCGCTCGCACGGCGAAACCGAGAAGTACCTGCACGAGCAGGTCGGTTACAACTACCGCATGAACGACATCGCCGGCGCGATCGGCTGCTCGCGGCTGGATCGCCTGCCCGCCGAGACCGACGCCCGCCGTGCCGCGGCCAAGCGCTACGAGCAGATCATCGCCGGCACGCCCGCGATCGTCCGCTCGCTGCGAGCGCTTTCGATCACGCCCGGCGCGGTCAGCGCGTACCACCTGTTCACGATCAAACTCGATCTGAACACGCTGACGGTCAGCCGCGACGAGTTCGCCAAGGCCCTGCTGGCCGAGGGCGTGCCCAACGCGGTGCATTACCCGCGCAGCCTGCCTCAGCAGCCGGCGTTCGCCAAGTACCTCGGCAACCAGAAGCCGTGGCCCGTCGCCGAGGATCTGGCCCGCAGCGTCCTGAGCCTGCCGATGCATCACGGCCTCGGTGAAGCCCACTTTGCGATCGTCGCCGAGGCGCTGGCCAAGGTCTGCGCCGCGTACGCACGCTGATCGGCAGAACGGCCTTTACGCTTCCGAGCCGATCCAGTACTCGTACGCCGGCGTGAGTTTCAACTCACCCGCGCGCCCGAGTTCGCGTGCCCACGTGTACGCGAGATTCGGATCGCGCAGCGACTGTCGCGCTACAAGCACAACATCCGCATGTCCCTCCGCGATGATCGCCTCCGCCTGCGCGGCATCGGTGATCATCCCCACCGCCGCGGTGGCGATCTTCGCCCCGGCGCGCACGCGCGAGGCCAACGGCACCTGGAACCCCGGGTCCCGGGGCGTCTTGACCGTGCCGCCCGCCGGCGTGGCGCCGCCGCTGGAGCAGTCGATCACATCCACGCCCGCCTCTCTCAGCAGCCGCGCGAGCGTTACGGAGTCCTCGACCGTCCAGCCGTTCTCGTCCCAGTCCGTCGCGCTCAGGCGCACGAACAACGGCAGTTCCGCCGGCCACACGCCGCGAACCGCGCCAACGGCCCGCATCAGGAACCGGGTGCGGTTCTCGAAACTCCCGCCGAACTCATCCGTCCGAGTGTTGCTCAGCGGCGAGAGGAACGAGTGCAGCAAGTAACCGTGCGCCGCGTGAATCTCAACGATGCGGAAGCCGGCGCTGAGCGCACGCGATGCCGCGGCGGCGAACGCGCCGGTCACACGCTCGATATCCGCGCGCGTCATCGCCCGCGGCGCCGCGAGCGTGCCGAAGGGCTGATCGGTCACGCCGATGGCGCTCCACCCGCCGCGCTCGCTCGGGAGCGTGCCGCGAGGGCCCGTATCCCACGGCCTGGGCGTCGACGCCTTGCGTCCCGCGTGCGCCAGTTGGATCGCTGGCACCGAGCCCATCTCGCTGACGAACCTCGCCACCCGCGCCCACGCGCGGGCCTGCTCATCGGTCCAGATCCCCGCACACCCCGGCGTGATCCGCCCGATCGCCTCCACCGCCGTGGCCTCGGCGATCACCAGCCCCGCCCCGCCCGCGGCCCTCGCGCCGAGGTGCATCAGGTGCCAGTCGTTCACCACGCCGTCAACGGCGTGGTACTGGCACATGGGCGAAACGCCCACGCGGTTGCGGAGCGTGACGGAACGAATCGACATCGGCGAGAACAACATGACACATCCTTGCAAAGAGCCCCCGCTCACGCACACGCTACACCGCCCGGCCCGCCGCGCTCACACCCATCCCCCGCTCGCCCGGCGACGGCGCGCTGGTCCAGATCTCGCCCGGCTCTACGCCGACGATTCGCGCCGCCTGCTCCGGCCCCGCAACGGCGTAAAGGCGTCGCAGCGGCTCATCGATCGGCTCGTTGCTGAGAATGAACGTGCTGTGGTGCATCGGCATGAGATGCCGGGCACCGCACACGCTGAACATGTCCCATGCCTCCTCGGGCGTGGCGTGCTGGTGCGTCCACGGGTCATACGCCCCGATCCCGAACACGCCCAGCGCCAGATCCGGAACCTCATCCGCCAGCCGGTCGTACGTCCGCGTGTGCGCCGTGTCCGCCGCCAGAAGGCAACTGATCGTCGGCGAACTGACCAGGTAACTGTTGTACCCGCGATGGCGATCGATGTACCACCGCGCGCCCCAGTGCCGCGGCTCCACCGCCCGGAACGTCACGTTCTCGATCGTCAGCGACTGGTCCCAGTCCAGCTCCACCACCTGGCGATACCCGCGCGGGATCAGCGACCGCGTCCGCAGCGCGGTGATCACGCTGGTCTTGCGGCTCTTGAGCACCTCCAGCGATCGCGAATCGAGATGATCAAAGTGCGCATGGCTGATGAGAATGAAGTCGATCGGCGGCAGTTCGTGAATCTCCACGGGGCTGTCGAACAGCCGGCGCGGGCCGAACTGAATCACCGGCCCGATCCTCGGCCCGACACGCTTGGAAAACACCGGATCGATCAGCACCCACTTGCCGCCAAGGTGCGTCAGCACCGTCGCGTGACCCAGCCACACCGCCGCCAGTGCGGGGTCGTCCATTCGGCCGAAGTCGTCGAGCGAAAGGTCGTGCGCCTGCGACGCCAGCAAGGGGCGGCCACCCGGCGCAAGCCGCAACGCCCGCTTGGCGCGGGCGATGCTGGCCAGGATGCCGAGACGTTCGGTGAGCTTCACGCTGCGCGGAGTGTATGAAGAGTGCCGCGGGCGTGAATGAAGGTTGCGCAAGGGGAAAAGCCGCCCGATGCGGGCGGACGTCTGCTCCCTGGCGATGATCGGCCCCCGGCTGCGCTAGTTGCACCCGCCGAAGAACAACGCGAAGAACGCGGTAAAATCGCCGTTATCGACCGCCCCGTCGCTCCCGCCGCCAACGAGGACTGTCTCGCCATCGGTGTTGGCGATATCCGCCGCCAGCCGGGCGGGATCGCCGTCTCCCAGGAAGAACGCGGCGAAGAACGCGGTGAAGTCACCATTGTCCAGCGACCCGTCCGCTCCGCCGCCGGTCTGCACGGTCTCGCCGTCGGTGTTGGCGATGTCCGCCGGGCAGCAGTTACCCAGCAGCAGGCACGTCGGCACCTCGATGTACTCCGCCGCCTCGATCGTCCCGTTGAGCGTCACCGCCGGCGGAACCTGGAACGCGCTGAGCACCGCCGTGTTGTCATTGGTCGGGTAGGGCGCGAACGCAAGAAAGATCGATGCCGGGATCGTGCCGAACTCCTGACGCAGGTTGATCGTGCCCTCCATCACCGGCGTGCTCACGCTCCCGCTCGGGCGGGCCTGCGCCGTCGCGACACCCGCGCCGGCATCGAACCAGCCCAGATAACCGTTGTTGTTCTCCGCCGCCAGGAACGCCGCCCAGTTGGCGACCTGGCCCTGCTTGCTCCACGGCGCGGCACGATTCGCCCCGGGCGGCGATGCGAGGAAGATGAAGTGGTCATTCCCGCCGCCGGGGTTGTTCGCCGCGACGTACAGCAGGTCGTTCCGCAGACCCGCACGCAGGAACAACGCCCCGTTCTGCGACACGAGCGTCGTGCCCGCGTCAAGGTTCCCGTCCATGCTCCAGGCCGGCGGCGGTGGCGGCGGCGGCTGCACCGCGCCGCTGACGGTCGCGTTGAAGTTCGCCCCGCCGTTGTTGTCCCACGTCCCCGCGCCGTTGTTGAACGCCATGTTCAGCGTCGACGCGGTCGTCGGCAGCGTGATCGTGATCTTCCACGCCCCCGCACCGCCGGCCGCGGCGCTGTCAAAGGTCATCGCCGGGTTGGGCGTGACGACGCCCGTCCAGCCGTTGGTGCCGTAGTGGATGTACACCGGGCTCGCGCCCGCCAGCGGCCGGCCCGCCGGGTTGTATTCCATCGTCACCGCCTGACCCGCGACCGGGTTCGTCGGCGTCAGTGTCACCGCCGGGCCGGTCGGCGTGCCGCCGCCACCAGAACCCTGCGGCACGGGCGCCAGCCCGCCCACGCCGTCGCCCACGTACACCCGCTCGATGGGCGAGCGCGTCACGTTGCCCTTGGCGTCCACCGCCTCGATATAATAATCCACGAGGGCGTTGCGAATGTTGTTGACGCGGAAGAAGTACTGATCCGCGATATAGTTCGGCATCGCGAAGAAGTTGATTTCCGTGCTGTTGAAGAAGTTCCCCGAGGGGAAGGTCCGGCGCGTCATCGCCGCCGACTGCCACGCCGCGACGCCCGGCCCGCCGGCGTACGTCTCGTTGTCGATCGTCGAGGCGGAGTTCACGCCGTCGTTGTCCAGCCGGTACTTGAGCGTGACCGACGCGACGTTCGACACGTCGGAGATGAACGACCAGACGTAGAAGTCGCCGTTGCTCTTCCAGTTCGTGTACCCGTGCTGCGGCCCGAAGTTGTTCGAGCCGGGGTTCCATGGGTGGCGCTGCGGGGCCCAGACCGTCGGCCCGGTGCGGTCGGAGTCCGGACCCGACGCCGCGGCTGACGCGATCACCGGGTCTGCCAGCCGCGTGGCGTTGTTGCACGCGATGGTGGGCTTGACCTCCATATCGATCGACGTGCCGTAGTACATGTACCCGGAGTTCAGCGCACCGCCGAAGTAATGCCACGCCCGCTCGACGTTGTTCGTCGACGCATCGGGATAGACGACCTTGCGGACGTTGACGCTGTTGCCCCTGGCCTCCCAGATCTGCTGGGCCGTGTCGATGCGGTTCTGCGTTGCCGTGATCACCGCCCAGTTGCGGATGTCCTCCGCCCAGCCGTTCTCGATGTCGATCTTGCCCTGCGCGTTCACCGGCGGCCAGTTCCAGTTCAGGAACTGCGGCGCGCCAAAGTCGCCGTCGGCGTTCACCCACGCGCCGTCCTCGACCTTCACAAAGTCGTCCGCAGGAACGGGATGGTCCGCCAGGTACCGCTGCACCACCGTCGGCACATACCCCGCCGCCCGCGCCTGATTCACGTTGTTCGGCGTCGCCTCACGATAATACGAGAACCCGCCGCCCCACGCATTATCGCCGTCGTGCGCCAGCATGATGAGCATCGGCCGGTTCGGATCGTTCCGCGTCTGCAGCGCGTTGAAGTCGCTGATGCCCAGCGGCGCATAGCCGTCGCGCCACCCCAGGCTCTGGCTCGCCGGCACAACGATGATCGACGACTGCGCACCGGTGTTCGGATCGATGTACCGCGCCCTCCGGGGCGTCAGCGCAAACGGGAACGCCTCCGCCGGCGAACACCCGCGGTCGATCGTCGCCCGGTAGTACGCCCCGGCTCCCTGCGCCGGGTTGATCTGGTCCCCGCGGTTGGGCGGGTCGCAGTTCGCGCCGCCCGAGCCCTGAACAAACGGCCAATCCGCGCACGCCCGGCTGATCTTCTCCGCGCTCACCACCGACCACTCGATCCCCTCGCTGGCCAGCACCGGAATCATCCGCTCGCTGAAGGCCATCTCCGACGGGAAGAACCCCTTGCTCCGAGCCACGCTCGTCCCCCACGCGTCGCCGTAGATCTCCTTGTACATCCGGATCTGCATCCGCTGCGTGCTCACATCCACCAGCGGCATCAGCGCGTGATGAAATGAGAACATCACAATGTCCGCCCGCGGCACCTGCGCTCCGTTGAGCGTCACCCACGACCGAGCGTTGCGCAGCGCGTTGAAAGACGATCCCGAGTAGCCCAACTGGTTCGCCGCCCCCAGCGACTGGATGTTCTCGATCAGACCGCCCGAGTACGAAATCTGCGCCCCGGCTTCATCCACCCCGAACGAAAACGCCCAGATCGACTCGGCCATCCGATCCTGGTACCCCGCCACCCGGTCGGCGATCGAGAAGATCTCCCGCAGGTTGTTCTGCGGGTGCGCCGCCCCGCCGTCCTTCCGCGCGATCGACTCCCACGCCCTCTCGTACCGATCCACCCCGCCGGCCTGCCGGTCGGGCCAGTAAATCGGCTGCTCCATGTGCCAAAGGTACGTAAAGTGCAACTTCTGGCCCGTCTGGCCCATCGCGCTCTCGGCAGGCAGGGCAACGGTCAGACCAGCAAGCACCATCAGGGCGGCGGTGTTCAGGCGCATACACACTCCAGATTCGTCACAAGGTTCCGACTTCAGCGTAAGACTAGTCTACAGGCGCGCCCCCGAAACGCCATCGCCATTCACGCCTGAGGCTGAGCATGTCGAGGGGTCCGCCCAAAGGCATTCGCCCGTTAGGCTACATGATCTAACCTATATGCTCGGGTGCCCGGGCGCAGAAAGTGCAGCATCCGCCCAGTCGAGGCCGATGGAGGAATTGTTCGCAACGGGGTTTGGTCGCGGTGCGGGAGTCTTCCGCCGAGCGACCGACCACCAACGGCCATCGGCCATGGAGGGCCTCTCATGAGCCTCGTGCTCGTCGTCGACGATAAGGAAATGCTCCGCGACTCCGTCGGTCAAACCCTCAGCCGTCATGGGCTGGAGGTTCAGACCGCCGACTCGGCCAGCGCCGCCCTCGAACTCATCGCCGCCCGCAGGCCCGACTGCGTGGTCACCGATCTGAAAATGCCCGGCATGACCGGGATCGAACTGCTCGAACGCATCAAGCAGATCGACGAAGATCTCCCGGTCATCCTCATGACCGCCTTCGCCACCGTCGAAACCGCCGTCAAAGCCATGAAACTCGGCGCGTACGACTACATCCCCAAACCGCCAGAAGGCGATGCGCTCATCATTGCCGTCAAGCGCGCCATCGAGAACGGCCGCCTCCTCCGCGAAAACGCCGTCCTGCGCATCACCGGCGGCATCCCCGCCGGAAGCGCCAGCGCCGTGCCCAACGCCACCCCCGGCACCCCCGGCTTCGCCGCGACCGGCACCGGCCTCTCCCGACTCATCGGCGACTCCCCGGCCATGCGCCGCGTCAAGGAGCAGGTCCTGGCCGTCGCCGAGAGCACCGGCACCGTCATGATCATCGGCGAGTCCGGCACGGGCAAGGAAGTCGTCGCACGGGCCGTCCACGAACTCAGTTCCCGCTCCCACTCCGGGCCCTTCCTCGGCGTCAACTGCGCCGCCCTGAGCGAAAGCCTGCTCGAAAGCGAGCTCTTCGGCCACGAACGCGGGGCCTTCACCGGCGCCGACAAAACCCGCAAGGGCCGCTTCGAACTCGCCGACCGCGGCACGCTCCTGCTCGATGAAATCAGCGAGGTCTCCACGCGCATCCAGGCCAAACTCCTCCGCGTCCTTCAGGAACGCGTCATCGAGCGCGTCGGCTCCGGCCTGAGCATCGGCGTCGATGTCCGCACCATCGCCACCAGCAACCGCGACCTGCCCCGCGCCATCGCCCGAAACGAGTTCCGCCAGGACCTGTTCTTCCGGATCAACGTCCTGCCCATCCACCTCCCGCCCTTGCGCGACCGCCTCGAGGACGTCCCCGCCTTGGCCGAGCACTTCATCTCGACCATCGCCCGCCGCGACGGCCGCCGCGTCCCCGAACTCTCCGCCGCCGCACGCGATGTGCTCACCGGCTACCACTGGCCCGGCAACGTCCGCGAACTCCAGAACATCTGCGAGCGCGCGGTCGCCCTCTGCAAGTCCGACATCATCCCGGGCGAGCTGCTCGAGCCCTGGCTGATGCTCGGCGTCATGCCCTCGATGGCCGATCCCACAGGCGGCACCGCGCTCGCCTCGCACACCATCAGCAACCACGCCGACCTGGCCACCAGCATCTACAACGGCTCGCAACTCAACGCGCCGAACAGCGGCAACCTCGGCGCGCACGCGGGCTCGCACATCCACGAGTACAAGGCCGCGCCCGCGCGCTCGCACCTGGCCAGTCACCTCGGCAGCCCCATGTCTCACAGTCTGACTCACCCTCTGGCACACTCCCTCGCCGAGCCGCGAATCCCCGAGGCCTCACGCGTCTCCGTCGACGGCCGCCTTCTCGAAGACATCGAACGCGACGCCATCGTCACCACCCTTCAACGCTTCAACGGCCACCGCCAGAAAACCGCACAGGCCCTCGGCATCGGCGTCCGCACCCTCGGCCTCAAACTCAAGAAGTGGAAAGAACTCCAACTCGTCGACGAGGCGCTCTGAGAAGTGGCGCACTGGCCGAGTGACACGGTGGCCGAGTGACACAGTGGCACAGTGAGACCCGGTGGAGAGTCGGGCCGATCTGAGATCACCTTCGCCCCCTCACGACCTGCCGCGTGAGCACCCCGCCGAACCCGCCATCGCGCCTGGCAAGCCCTTTGCGTCCTCGCCGCCAGCCACTCTGCCACTCCGCCCCATCCCTCATGCTCTTCGACTCCCTGACCACCTCCGGCTCGATTCCCACGCTGGAGAAGCTCTACGGCTTCACCGCGGCTCGCCATCGCCTCATCTCCCACAACATCGCCAACTTCTCCACCCCCGACTTCCGGCAGGCCGACGTCTCCGTCGCCAACTTCCAGGAACAACTCCGCGACGCCGTCGCACGCCGACGCGCACAGACCGGCGGCATGCACGGCGACCTGACCCTCAACGAAACCAGCGAGGTCAAACCCGCCGCCGACGGCCGACTGGTCCTGACCCCAACCACCCCCTCGGGCAACATCCTCTACCACGACCGCAGCAACCGCGACCTCGAAAAACTCATGCAGGACCTGGTCGAGAACACCATGACCTTCCGTCTGGCATCCGACTTGCTCCGTTCCCGCTTTGAGCTCCTGCGCTCGGCCATCGCCGAACGCGCCTGAATCGGCTCGCACTCTCTGAGGCCACTCCATGTTCGGCTCACTCGACATCTCGGCCAGCGGCATGATCGCCCAGCGCATGCGGATGGACGTGCTCTCGGCCAACATCGCCAACGCCAACACCGTCCTCAACGAGGCCGGCCAAGTCGACCCCTATCGCCGACGAATCCCCCTCATGGCCCCCGGCAACCCCGGCGCGGGCTCTGCGCAGGGGCGCAGTTTCGGCGTGCATCTGGCCGAGGTTGCGCTCGATCAAGCACCCCCCGCCGTGCGCGAGTTCGACCCTACCAGCCCCTTGGCCTACACCTCCGGCCCGTTCAAGGGCTACGTCGCGGCCACGAACATCAACACCACCTTCGAACAGGTCAACGCGATGGAAGCCATGCGTGCGTACGAGGCCAACCTCGCCGCCGCGGAAGCGACCAAGCAAATGGCCCAGGCCGCCCTCCGGCTTCTGGCCTGACGCCGACTTGAGCATCTTCGGCCTCACGCACGAACAAACCGTCAACGCAAAGCCCACGGAACCACCACCCCTTCAACCCCCCAGCGGAGCTGCGGAAACACCTTCCATCATGCCGATGACTCGGGCCCGCCGATCTCAACGGAGTGCGTCGGCAGCCGCCCCGGATCTGATACGATCCAGACCCCGGCAGGAGCGCAGCCATGGCCGACCCACTCGGTCTGATCAACTCGGGCAACTCCCCACTTCGACCCACCGGCCCCACCGGCATCAACCCCGCGCGCCCGCCTGCGGGCGGCATCCCGACCGATCCCAACGGCAACACGTTCAAAGACGTGCTGCTCAAGAGCATCGAGCAGGCCAACCAACTTCAGCAGGACGCGACACAGGCCGCCGACGGCCTGGCCACCGGCCAGCGCACCGACGTTGAGAACGTCCTCCTGGCGACACAGAAGGCCGACCTGGCCTTCCGCGCGCTGCTGAGCGTGCGCAACAAGGTGCAGGCCGCGTTCGATGAGGTCAAGCAGGTCAGGATCTGAGCTGGCGCGGCTGCGCCCGGCCCTGCGTAACAGTGCGACTCAGCGTCCTGTCACCTTCTTGACGATCCAAATGACCAGCGCGGCCAGCAACGCGAGGCCCGCAACCCGCCCCATCAGCGATGACGTCAACCCACCGCCTCCTCGCTGCGCGCTCGCCAAATCGTGCCCGGGGCTGAACTGCGCCGACGCCAACAGGCTCACCACATCGGGCTCGTACTTCGACCAGACATCGCTGCTCGCATACCCCGAGACCGACAGCGTGCCGCGCGATCCGACGAGCACTTCTGATCGCCCGCGCACTCGGCTCCTGTCCTTGAACGTCATCTCCGTTTCGATCGTTCCCCGGCCGGTGCGATTGTCCCCACTCATCGACAGCAGCGTCCCGCTGATGCCTTGCGGCTCCAGGGACCTGAAGACGCCTTCTACCTGATCAAATCCAAACAATGGCGTCAGATCGTCAGGCAGTTTGCCCTGCCGCGCATACGGCAACTGCTCGACGAGCACCCACGACCAATCCTGGCTGCCGGGCTGACCGCGATGGAACCCCGCGCTGTACCTCACACTCCCGCCCGTCTTTGTCGCGACCGCTCCCGCAGCCGAATCCAGCGCCGCGAGCAGCTCGGGGGTCATGACCTTCCAGCCTGAAGGCAATTGCAGGGTCCATGTGCCATTGCTGCTGGAGTATCGCCCACCCTGATCCGCCGCACCGACCTGCGCGAACACGCCGGAGACCATCGCATCCGCGAAGCCGAGGCAATCCATGAGGCCGCTGCTCCTCGCAACGCCCCCATGGCCCGCCAGGCCCAGCACCGCCGAGATCATCAGCCCCGCCGCAACATGCCGCCATGATCCGCTTGCCGTTGACTTCATCGCAACTCCAGAAACAACGCCCCGCGCAAGAGCAAGTCCACAACGCCGCGTCGGCATCGTGTGAATTCGTCGGCATTGACGAAACGCCGCCGAGCCCACGAAGGCTGACCCGGAGTCTATACCATCCCCACGACGTTGTAGTATGCAATGTCTTGCAGATTCGTAAGTGCAACCCCCAAAAAACAAGAAGCCCCGCGGCGGGAGGCATTTCGCCGCGGGGCATACGCAGGGGCTCGTGCGGGTCGGGCGCTGATGCCAGCGCCTCAACCCATACCCACAGTCTCCGATTCATCCGCCGACACGCCCACCAACTCCACCCCTCCTGATGCCCGACCCTGCCGATCGTGCCGGACGTGCCGTCGGCGCACGCCCACTGCACACACAAAATCCAAACAGTTCATCCGTCTCGCGGGTAATCCTGAGCCGATTTGCCACCCCGCCCCCCGCGCGCGTCTATACTCGCCCCTCAATTCAGGACCACGTTTACCTATCGGAGGCCGAACATGCTGGGTAAAGTCTTCAAGGCCTACGACGTTCGCGGCACCTATCCCGATCCGCTCAACGAGCAGATGGCTTGGCAGATCGGCTTCGGCTCATCGCGCTTCCTCCTTGGCGACGCCGCCGCCGCGGGCGAGGAATCGCCCATGATGAAGAACATCGTCGTCGGCCGCGACATGCGCAAGAGCAGCCCCAGCCTCAGCGAGGCCGTCATCAGGGGCATCTGCGACCAGGGCGGCAACGTCCTGGACGTCGGCATGGTCGACACCTCCTTCATCTACTTCGCCGTCAACCACCTCGACTGCGCCGGCGGGATCATGTGCACCGCCAGCCACAACCCCCCGCAGTACAACGGCTTTAAGATCTCCAAGCGCCGCGCCAAGCCCGTCGGCGAGGCCACCGGCCTGGCCGATGTCCGCAAGTTCGCCGCCACCGTCGACAAGCAGACCATGTCCCCCGCCGGCGGCCGTCACGAGAAGCGCGACCTCTGGGAGGCCTACCGCAAGCACGTCCTGTCCTTCCTGGACCTCTCCAAGCGCAAGGGCAAGAAGCCCCTCAAGCTCGTCATCGATGCGTCCAACGGCATGGCCGGGACCATGATCCCCAAGGTCTTCGGCAGCAAGAAGACCACGATCGACGGCGTTGAGATCATCGAAATCAACTTCGATAACTCCAAGGGCGAGTTCGCCCACGAGCCCAACCCTCTTGTCGCCTCCAACGTCAAGCAGACCCAGGACGCCGTCATCGCCAACAAGGCCGACGTCGGCTTCTGCTACGACGGCGACGCCGACCGCTGCGTCGCCGTCGACGAGAAGGGCCGCATCATCGGCTGCGACCTGCTCACCAGCGTGCTGGCCAAGTTCTTCCTCGAGAAGCACCCCGGCAGCGCGGTCGTCTTCGACCTGCGCTCGACCAAGGCCGTCAGCGAGGACATCACCAAGGCCGGCGGCAAGCCCGTCCGCGGCCGCGTGGGCCACGTGTTCATGAAGGCCGCCATGGCCGAGCACAAGGCCTGCTTCGGCGGAGAACTCTCGGGCCACTTCTACTTCTCGCAGAACTTCAACGCCGACAGCGGCGCGATCGCCATGGCCACCGTCCTGAGCGTGCTGGCGAGCACGGGCAAGACCCTCAGCGAACTGGTCGCGCCCGTCTCCCGCTACGTGCAGTCCGGCGAGATCAACTTCCAGATCGAGGACAAGGACGCCGCGCTGGCCCGCCTCAAGGAACACTTCGCCACCGCCCAGTGGGCCGCGACGATCGACGAGCTCGACGGCGTCACCATCGACTGCTTCAGCAAGCCGGGCGCCCAGGGCGGCTGGTGGTGCAACGTCCGCAAGAGCAACACCGAGCCGCTGCTCCGCCTGAACCTCGAGGCCAAGGACCGCAAGATCCTCGACGCGATGTACGCCCAGATCGCCCCAATGCTCGGCACCAAGGTCGATCACTGAGAGACCACGACTCAAGATCCTCCTCCAATTCCGATTGGTGGAGGTGGCGAGTCTTCGAGCCGGAGGGGGTCTCCGCGCCCGGTCAACACCAGGACCGCACCCACCGCGCGCCGGTCTCGATGCCAACACTTCCGCGCGTGAACGCTGAACTTTCCTAGTGAAAATCGCGCGATGCCTGCGCCAGATCCGGCGCCAGCTCGTCCATGCTGCGCACGTCATCGACGATCACGTGCACCACATCGTCCTTGCGTTCGACGCGTCCGCCGATCATCAGCAGCGTGCTCAGGCGTGCGGCTCGGCGGAACTTCTCGAACGTCGCGCTCCACAGCACAAGGTTCGCCGTGCCGCTTTCGTCTTCGATGGTGATGAACACCACGCCCGACGCGGTGCTGGGTCGCTGGCGCACGAGCACAAGCCCGGCGAGCCTCACGCGTGAGCCGTGCGGGCAGGCTTTGCGGTCTCGCACATCGCCGCAGAGCCCCGCGCCGCGTGCGCTCAGCCACGGGCGCAGGAAACTCATCGGGTGCGCCTTGAGCGACAGGCCGGTGTGGTGGTAATCGAACAGCACCTGCCGCCCGGGGCGCACGCCCGGCAGCAGATCCTG
>VYLX01000022.1_pt1 | contig 34307 bp, 30 predicted proteins | sample 5114181 | NCBI WGS metagenome assembly VYLX01 (sample SAMN12291812, study PRJNA351875) | freshwater metagenome | isolation source: freshwater lake | place: USA: Michigan, Sherman Lake | collected 2011-08-08
GCTGGATGCGGACCTCGCCGCCGTTCGCGGTCGCGGGGCCGGTCGCGGCAGCATTGGCGGGGTTGACGGTGGTGCTGATCGGGGTGGTCGACGCGGGTTGAGATGGGGTGTCGGGCAAGGCATCACTTCCGTGCGAGGAGCCTGTCAGGACCGGGGAAATCGGGCGTCGGCGCGGGGGTGAAGGGTCGCCTCCGGTGCCGATCCAAATGATAGCCGATCGCGGTCGATCCTGCGCGTCCGGGCACCGCGGATGTGGGCCGATCGGAGCCGCCTCCATGCACCGAAATCGCGGTTCATCGCCGACGGACGATGCCGTGCGCCGGCTCGCTCTACACTCCCGGGTGCAGCACCCGACGAACCACATTTTCTCCTTCACACCCGAAACGCTCCGCGCCTGGTTCGAGCAGCGCCACCTTGAGGCCTATCGGGCCGATCAGGTGCTCGAGTGGGTGTACGAGAAGCGCGTCATCGACCCGGCGAAGATGAGCAACCTTTCCAAGCGATGCCGAGAGGTGCTCTCGGCGGAAATGACCTTTCTCTCGGGAACGACCGTCGCCGACCGCCTTGCCAGCGACGGCACGCACAAACTGCTCATCCAGTGGGCCGACGCGGACCCGGCCGGGCCAGCGTCGGCGGAGGTCGGTCAGGTCGGCGGTGGGGGACACGCCGAGGATGGAGCCGACGGCAACGGCGAAGGCCAGAGCGTCCGCGTCGCGCTGCCGATGCTCGGTGCCGCGTCGGCGGAGGGCTCCGCGATCGCGCCCGACACCTCCCGCCAGACCGAATGCGTGATGATCCCCAGCGAGTCCGACGCCGGGCCCAGGCGCACGGCGTGCATCTCCTCCCAGGTGGGCTGCCCCGTCGGGTGCAAGTTCTGTGCCTCGGGCCTGGGCGGGCTCGACGGCAACCTGAGTACGGGCCGCATCGTCGAGCAGGTCTGGCGGCTGGGCGAACTGCCCGATGTCCGCCGCATCAGCAACGTCGTGTTCATGGGCATGGGCGAGCCCCTGAGCAACTTCCAGAACGTCGTCGGCGCGATCCGCATCATGAACGGCCTCTGGGGCCTGGGCATCAGCGCCCGCAAGATCACCATCTCCACCGTGGGCCTTCCCGCGGCGATCGAGAAGCTCGCCCGCGAGCTGGAACTGCCCGTGACGCTGGCCCTGAGCCTGCACGCGCCGACGGACGAGATCCGCCGGCAGCTCATCCCGTGGGCGAACTACACGACAATCAAGGACCTTCTGGCCGCGTGCGACTTCTACTTCCGCACGACCGGGCGAGAGATCACGCTGGAGTACACGCTGCTGCGCGATGTGAACGACCGCCCCCAGCACGCGCACGAGCTGGCGAGGCTCGCCCGCACATTGCGTGCGAACGTGAACCTGATTCGATACAATGAAGTCGCCGGAATCGCGTTCAACCGACCGAAGACCGACGACGTGCGCGGGTTTCAGGAGATCCTGCGGCAGTACAGCATCAACGCGCACATCCGCGCCAGCCGAGGGCGCGACATCGCCGCGGCGTGCGGGCAGTTGCGGCATGAGGCGGCGGGAAGGTGAGGGGTCGGCCACGCCGCACCGACTCGTCGCCAGAGCCAGATGAGTCGGCGGCACGCCAAGGCCATGACTCGGCGGCGTGCCCCGGCGACGCTGCCAATCCGTACCCTCGGCGAGTTCGCCTCAGGTCCGGCGTCCGGCAGGGGAAGGGGCGGGGGCTGGCCTCGTCCGCGAACGTTGGACACACGGACCGCGATCGCCGATAGACTGTGTCCATGACCACCTCGCACCGTGCCCCGACCCTGCGTCTGTACGACGGCGACACCGACAGCCTCCTGCACGCCGACCTGGCGCCGCAGCGCGTGAGCCTTCTGCCCGGCAGCGGTGCCGTGCCGGGCGTCGCCGGGGCGGTCGCGGCCAACGAGCGCATCCGCATCATGTGGGGCCAGGACCTGCTTCGCGACGTCCTCGACGGGCGGTATCGAGCGATCGTCGTCGGCGTCAATGACGAGGACAACTCCCGCGGCATCGTCGCGAAGATCGTCGAACTGGTGCAGACCAGCCAGTGGACCGCGCGGGGTGTGACCAGTTACGCCAAGATGTTCCAGGAGAGCGTGAGCATCCACGCGGCCCGCGACCGCGAGCCGTATGTGCTGAAAATCGACCTGGACAGCATCCTGATCCTGGGCCTGCTCCGCCCGCGCGGCCGCGACCACTTCACGGTCGAGGACCTCTATCGCGGATTCACCACCGTCGCGCGGATGCTCTCGGACCGCGGCGACCGCCTGCCCGTGGCCAGCGTGAGCTTCCTCAACGCGCACGCGAACACGCTCAAGGGCCCCGACGGGCACGAGCCGAGTTTCGAGACGGTGCTGCGAACGATGTACACCGCGGGCTTCCGGGGTGACGTGTACACGGCGCCCGCGATGTGGCACCTCGGCCACGTCGGCGTGTTCCCGAGCTATCCGTTCCCCGAGTCGGTCAGCCGGATGCGCGAAGGCAGCAGCTGATCGCCCGCGCGTGCGCAGAGCCGCGCCCGCGCGGCCCAATCCCCGAGCAAGACTTCCCGGCAGGCGCTCAGCGACCATTCGCCAGCCGCCGAGCCGGGCGGTTCGCCGTCACCGCCGGGCGGGTGCGAGTTCGCTCGTTGAACTCGAGACGTACTCCGGCGTGCCCATATCCCAGGTGTTGAGCCCGGGAAGGATCGGGCTGACCAGCCGATCGTCCTTGGGCAGCACGCGCACCGCAAAGCCGTGCTGTCCGGAATGCGCAGGGCTGAAGACCCCGGCGAAGCGCTGCGTGCCGTCGCCCTCTTTCGCGCCGTTCTGGGTTGCGCCCACGCTCTCGGCGATCATCTCCACCGTCTGCGTGTCGACCAGTTCGCCCAGGCTCGTCACGCGCCCGTGGATCAACTGCACGTGAACATCCTTGGGAGTGAGTTCGCCCAGCGCGACGTTCGCCACCACCCGCACGGGCTGGCGCACGCTCACGCTGGTCTCGGGCGAGACCTTGCTCTCGACGCTCTGGATGCGGATGCCCGCCCAGTGCTCGCGCAGCCGGCGGATGTGCGCGTCAAGGTCGCGAGCCTCCGCGGCGTTGTTCGCGTTGAGCCGCACGCCGGCGTTGTGCGCGGGGAAGTAGTACTTCTGGGCGTAGTCCACGAGCATGCGGTGCGTGCTGAAGCGCGGGGCGAGCACCTTGATGCACTGCTTCATGCGCTTGACCCATCGCCGCGGAATGCCCGACGCGTCGCGGTCGTAGAACTCCGGGATGATCTGGCTCTCGAGAACCTGGTAGAGCATCCTGCTCTCGATGTCGTCCATCTCGCTGGCGCGGGCCGCGTCGTAACTCTCGCCTCGTCCGATGCCAAAGCCCACCTCGGGATCGAACCCCTCGGCCCACCAGCCGTCGAGGATCGAGCAGTGCAGGTTCCCGTTCATGGCGGCCTTCATGCCGCTGGTGCCGGAGGCCTCAAGCCCGTGGATGGGGGTGTTGAGCCAGATGTCGCAGCCCTGGGCCATGCGTCGGCCGATCTGGATGTCATAGTCCTCGAGGAACACGATCGAGCTCTGCACGCCGCTGGTGCGGATGAAGTCGACGATGTCGCGGATGAGCTGCTTGCCGCCGCCGTCGGCCGGGTGGCTTTTGCCTGCGATGAGGACCTGGACCGACTTCTCGCCCTTGAGCAGCCGGAGCAGGCGCTCCTTGTCGCGGAACAGCAGCGTGCCGCGCTTGTACGTCGCGAAGCGCCGCGCAAAGCCGATGGTCAGCCGCTCGGCGTCCAGCGCGCTGGCAGCGCGATCGATCTCCAGCATGCCCGCGCCTCGGGCGGTCATCTGCTCGCGGATCTTTCGGCGGGCCCAGGCGACGACCTGGCGTCGGCGGTGCTGGTGGCCCGCCCAGAGTTCCTCATCGGGGATCTCGTCGATGGCGCTCCAACTGGCCGGGTCCTGCGGGGCGAAGTGCCAGCGATCGGAGAGGTAGCGGTCGTACAACTGCGTCAGTTCCGGGCTGATCCACGAGCGCGCGTGCACGCCGTTGGTCACGTGCCCGATCGGCACGTCGCTCTCGGGGGTGCCGGGCCAGATCCCGCGCCACATGCTGCGCGAGACGTGCCCGTGGAGTTGGCTCACGCCGTTGCAGAACCGGCTGGTCCGGATGGCCAGCACGGCCATGGAGAACTGCTCCTTGCGGTCGGCGGTGTTCTCGCGGCCCAGCGCCAGCAACCCCTCGCCATCGAGCCCGAGGGGACCGGACATGTGGCTGATGTAGCGCTCGACAAGGTCCGGATGGAACCGGTCGATGCCCGCGGGCACCGGCGTGTGCGTGGTGAAGACATGGCTCGCCGCGACGGCCTCGCGGGCCTGATCGAACGTCAGGTCCGTGCCCTTGCGCACCCGTGCGATGCGCTCCAGCGCTGCGAACGCCGCGTGGCCCTCGTTGATGTGCACGACACTCGGGTTCTCGCCCAGCGCCGCCAGCGCCCGCACGCCGCCCACACCCAGGATCAGTTCCTGCTTGATCCGTGTCTCGGCGTCGCCGCCGTAGAGATTCGCGGTGATGTCGCGGTCCTCCCGGCTGTTCTCGGAAAGGTTGGTGTCCAGCAGATACAGCCGCACCTTGCCCACATCGCACCGCCAGATGCACGCGGCGACGCTCCGCCCCGGGAACTCGACCTGCACGATCATCGGCTTGCCCGTGGACGTGTCGGTCACCAGCGTCAGGGGCTGGTTCGGCGCGTCGACGTCTTTGTAGCTCTCCTGCTGCCAGCCGTCGGAGTTCAGATACTGATGGAAGTACCCGCGCCGGTACAGCAGCCCGACGGCCACCAGCGGAATGCCCAGTTCCGCCGCACTCTTAAGGTGATCTCCCGCCAGGCAGCCAAGGCCGCCGGAGTAGATCTGGAAGCACTCGGTGATCCCGAACTCAGCGCAGAAGTACGCGACCTTCAGCGGCGTGCTGGACTGCGCCACCGCCCCGGCGTTCTCGCCGAACCACCCGCGCGACTGCATGTGCGCCTGCAACTGCGAGTGCACCGTCCCGACCAGGTGCAGGAACGAGCGGTCGCTCGCGGCGCGGTCGAGGCGCTCCTGGCCGATCAGCCCGAGCATCCGCACGGGATTGTGGTGGCACTGCTCCCACAGTTCGCGGTCGAGTTTGCTGAACAGCCCGACCGCGTCGATGTTCCAGCACCACCACATGTTCTGCGCGATCGCCAGCAGCGGCTTGAGCGGCTCGGGCAGGCTGGGCACAACGCGGAGCGTTTGGATGCGGGCCTGGCTGGGGCTGAGCGATGCGGACTTGTCGGCGTAGGGCATTTGGGCCTCGAAAGTGTTGGGCGATCGTCGGGCGGTGCGGACTTCGCGGTCGCGGTGAACGGAACGGATCGAGCGTTCAGATCCCTCAGGCTCCGGGGAAGGACGCCTGAAGGGACAGACGGAACGATACCGGATCCATCGGCACGCCGACGGTTGACCAACAGATACCAACCAGAATCTCTCGCGCGATTCAGGAGGTTCGCCCGCTTATGGGCGCCCTGCGGGTGCTTCAGTGGCCGCCGCAGTCCGCGCAGCCGTCACCCGTGCCACCTTCGGCCCGGGCCAACTCCATCAGCGCCTGAACCTCGACCTCGGCCTTGTGCGTCGGCGGGGGCAGCGAGTTGAGCACCGCGAGGAACTCCCGACGGAAGCGGTCCTCAGCGAAGTTCCCGTTCTGGGCAGAGGCGTAGTCGGTCCGGAGCAGTTCCTCGATCTTGTCGATCCGCGTCTGCGGGAGAGGGTGCGTGCTCATCCACTCCGGCTGGCTCGCCCCGCCTTTGCTCGCGTCGCGCAGGATCATCATGACCTGAAGCTGGCCCCTCGGGTCGTACCCCGCCCGGCTCATGTACCGCAGCCCCAGCCAGTCTGCCTGGCTCTCCTCGTCGCGCCCGAACTTCAGCAGCATCAGGCTGCCGCCGACTTCCAGCGCGGGCAGGATCGTTTGCGCCCCGCTCGCGGCGGTGGAGCCCGCGGGCGCTGAACTCGCCGCGACGTTCGCCAGGCCCAGCCCGAGTTGGAAGAGTTGCTGCTGGCCGATTCGACGCGAGATGTGCTGGGCCGTGACGTGCCCGATTTCGTGCCCCAGCACGCCCGCGAGTTGCGCCTCGTTGGTCATGCGCTTGGCCAGCCCGCGGGAGATGAACACCTTGCCGCCCGGGAGTGCGAAGGCGTTGAGCACATCGCTGTCCAGCAGCGTGAAGGTCCACGGCATTCCCGGGAAGTCGCCCTCGGTCAGTTTGGACATCCGCTCGCCAAGATCACGCACGTACGCCTGCAGCGCCGCGTTCTTCACCTCGCCGCCGAACTCCTGCGTGAACTGCGGTGCGGCCTGCGCACCAAGGGCCAGCTCCTGATCGCGTGAGAGGCCCGCGAAGAAACTCTCGCCCGTCGCCACGTTCGTCGTGCACGCCGACAGTGCGAGGGTCAACAGCGACAGGGTCAGCAACGCGGTTCCACGCAAACGTCGGCGGATGTCCATGGTCGGCTCCTCATGGGGGGCGAAAACTCGACGGCTGAGGGACTTCGCTGAGAGTATCGCGACAGATGCCCGGTGTGTCCAGCGCGCACGCCTACGCTCCGCCCGTGACCAGCCATCCGTTCAACGACGGGTCCGAATCCACCCCGCCACGCCCGCCGAAGGCCGGCGATTCCGCCTGGCGCGAAGACGAACTCGCGGGGAATGTCCACCAACGCGGCGACAAACCCGAGAAGGTCCGGCGAATGTTCGCGGCCATCGCCGGGTCCTACGACCTGAACAACCGGCTCCACTCCTTCTGGCAGGACCAGCGATGGAGACGCGTGGCCGTCAAGGTCGCGGGCGTCCGCCCCAGTGATGAAGTCCTCGACGTGGCCTGCGGCACGGGCGACCTGACCCGCGCGTTCGCCAAGGCCAGGCCCAAGCGTGTGCTGGGGGTCGACTTTACCACCGAAATGCTCGACGTTGCCCGCGCACGCCGGGCGCGCGACGAGCAGTCCGGCAGCAGCCCCGCACTGATCACGTCGTACGCCGAGGGTGACGCGACAAAGCTCGCCTTCGCCGATGGCTCGTTCGACGTGCTCTCGATCGCCTTCGGCATCCGCAACGTCGGCGAGCCGGCCAGGGCGCTCGCGGAGTTCTACCGCGTGCTCCGCCCCGGCGGACGGCTGGTGATCCTCGAGTTCGACAAGCCCGGCTTCGCGCCGATCCGCGTCATGAGCGAGTTCTACACCAACCGCATCATGCCCATCACCGCGACACTCATCAGCCGAGACCGCTCGGGCGCGTACAAATACTTGCCCAGAAGCGTCTCGACATTTCTTGACCGCAGCCAACTGGCCCAGGGCGTGCGCACCGCGGGCTTCGTAGAGGTTCAGCAATGGCCCTTGTCCTTCGGGGTCTGCGTCTGCACGCGGGGCGTGAAACCTGCGCGTTCGTGAAGCGGGTCGGTGGATGAACGGGGCGGGTCACCCGCGCGGACCGAACGGGTGCCGATGGGCCTTGTCGGGAGTCTGATCGGTTTCGGCAGCACCTGCGCTTCTCCGGTTGCGTCGGGAGCATGGACCGGGAACATTGGGGCCGATCGGCAGTTTTTGACACATTTATTGGACACCGAGCACTTGTCCGCCGATGCTGATCGAACCGCTCAGAATCTCATTGGTTCACAAGGTCATGCTCGATAGCCGGTGAACCAACGTTCGGCGTCGCGGAGCGTCGCCCCCCAGCACACGCACCGTTCGGTTGAGAGTGGAACTCTCGTCCGTCCAGGCCCATTCATGCGGGCCGGGAGAAGCGTTCCATGTCCCTGACCAGCGAGCAACTCGTCCAGCGTTTCCTCGACATCCTCGTCACGGGCGACCGTCCCGGTGCCCGCGCCCTGGTGCAGCAGGCCATCAGTCAGGGCTTCTCGCCCGACGCCCTCATGAGCCAGGTTTTCTGGCCTTCGTACAAGAAGATCGAGGAGTTCGGACGCAGCGACCAACTCACCACCCTCTCTCACCACACCGCCACCCGCCTGCTGCGGACCCTCGTCGACCAGATCGGTGCTCACCTGACCTTCCAGCCACGCAACGGGCGACGGGTCATGGCCTTCTGCGGGCGAACCGAGTGCGATGAACTCGGTGCCCAGATCGCCTCAGACCTGATCGAGGCCGCGGGTTTCGACATGACGTTCTGCGGCGGCGGCGTCGCGGTTGACGAGATCCTCTCCACGGTGCAGGAGCGCCAGCCCGATGTCCTGGTGCTTTTCGCCAGCTCCAAGGAGGATCTGCCCGAAATTCGGACCATGATCGACACCATTCGCTCCAACGGCGCGTGTGATCGGATCCAGATGGCGGTCGGCGCTGGCGTGTTTGCGAGAAATCCGGGGCTTGGTGAGGAAATGGGCTTTGATCTCTGGGGCGACGACCCGATCGAACTGGTGACGTGCATCGTGGACGAGCCCGAACGCCGAGCCGACCCGTCCCAGCGGCTCATCGGCCGGGCCCGTCCGAAGAAGTCCACGCAGGCCGCGTGAGGTGATGTCGGTGCCAAGGGGAAGCCCTTGGTGGAACGAAGACCCCTTGCTCGGGCCGAATCCGTCGTGGATCGGCCCGTTTTTCCTTTGAAGCGACCCAGACTGGGCGGGCTCAGCGGGCGTGGATCGGTGCGGATCAGGCCACAGACGCAGGAGGCGACGATGATTCGAAAGGCCAGGACGGCGAAGGCGGCAGGTTCTCGGACGTTGGCGGCGAGCCGAACTGGGCTCGGATCCACAAAACCCCCGCATCCAGTGCCCGCACGATCCGTATACTTTCCCGTGATGACCGCTCCACGCGAACGTGCGCTGATCCGACGGATCCTCGCTGGCGATAAAGCCGCGGCGGAGGAGCTCATCAGCCATCATCAGCCGTCGCTGTACGCATACATGGTCCGGCTGACCGCCCGCCCGGAAACCGCCGAGGATGTCACGCAGGAGGCCTTCGTCCGGGCGCTGACGCATCTTGAGCGGTACGACCCGCGGTTCCGGTTCTCGACGTGGCTGTTCACGATCGCCAAGCGGCTGTACGTCAACGCGAACCAGCGGCTGACGCCGTCGTTCGACACGGACGTGGTCGCGGGCGCGACGTCTCGGGGGACCTGGGGGTCCGTGGACTTTGATCGCCTGGAGATCAAGAGCGGGGCCGCCGAGGCGCTCAAGGTCGCGCTGCAGGCCCTCAGCGAGGAGCAGCGAGAGGCCGTGATTCTGTTCTACCAGTTGAACTGGTCGGTGGAGCAGATCGGCGAGTACATGGACCTGCCGGCGGGAACGGTCAAGAGCCACCTGCACCGTGCGCGCAAGCGCATGAAGGACGCGCTGGAAGCCAGCCGTCAGAACACCGATCGCGTGCGAGAGGCGCTGGCGTGAGCAGTTGGTCGGACGCATATCGACGTTTGCGCTTGCCCGGGCTGTGCCGAAAGGCCGATCCGTCGGCGGCGCTCGATCGCGAACTTGATGACGCGCTTTGTGTGCTCCGCGGGCCGAAGCTCGCCTGCCCGGACATGACCTCGTCGGTGCTTTCGCGAGTCGGTCAGAAGCGCACACTTACGGATTCTCGCGGCGTTCGTCGGCGGGCGATGATTCGCGCGGCGTGCGTGGCGGCGGTGTTGGGGGGCGTTGCGTTCGTCGCCGCGGCCCTTTGGCAGTCGCCTCTGCGAACGCGATCGGCGCCGCTTTCGAAGGTTTTTCAGACCGCATCGCTCGACGGTGCGGAGCAGTGGCGCTCCGCCACGGCACGGCTCATGGCCGACCGCGCCCGCGTGTCGGGCGAGCCCGGCGCGATGCCGGCGATGCTCGCCTCGGCGATCGAACCGCTGGGTCAGTTCATGGGCGTGACTCTGCCCGCGCCGTCCGAGGGCGTGCGGCGTGCCATGCGGCAGCCGCTCTCGGCCATCGCCACCAGCGTGAATCCCGCCTCGAACATGCCCGCCGTCGTCCGCGCCGTTTCGACACCCGGAGCGAACTTCGAGCAGCTGCTCTCCCGCGTGCAGAGCAGCGTGCACGCCCGCGATGTCCGGCCGGCGTTTGACGATTCCTTCAGCATCGACAGCAGCGGCTTTGTCGCGCCGCGGTAACCTTGTTCGATGCAGCGGGGTTCCCTCTTTCATCTCGCGGTTGTGACTCTTCGGGGCGCTCGTGCGTTCGCGGTGTTCGTGGCGATGTTCGCGCTGATCGGCCCGTCGCTCGCGATCGCTCGGACCGAGCCCGCGATGGCCCGCGCCGTCGAACTTATCCGCCGACTTCCGGACTCTTCGGTGCTCGTGGCCTTCACGCCGGCGGGCGAGACGTTCATGGGCGAGGTCGAGCGGCTGATTCCTGCGGGCAATGTCGCCGAGGCCCTGGTGGGTGACCGCACGCTCGGTGCGTGGGCGGCGCTGGCGCGGAAACTTGGCTGGGAGAAGCGCGACGCGATGCTCCGGCTCATGGGCGGCGTGTCGGTGCTGGTCGTGTATCAGTCGACTCCCGACAGCCCGGACCTTTCGTGGGCCCTGTTCCTGGAAGCGACGCCCGAGACGGCGCGTCAGCTTCACTCGGTGCTCGACGCGTATCCGCGGCAGGTCGTCGGGCGCAGCCCGATTTTCTCTGTTGAGGACGGCGCGTTTCTGCTCTCAACCGGGCAACTCCGGGCGATCAACGGCGCGGACAACGCCGGGGCGGTCGAGGGTGGGCGCGGGAGGTTCGTTGTGCTGGTGCCGGGAGACGACGCACCGCCGGCGCGGCCGCAGAACGCGCCCGCTCGCGCATCCGCCGATGATCGGATCGCGGCGATGTGCGCTGTGCTGACGGGCGACTCGCCGCGGGCGTTGCGCTCGACGCGGGCCGGCGAGGTTCTGCGTGACGCGAGCCTGCACGCGGGCGTGCTGATGCGGGGCGATCGCGTGCCCGTGATTCCGCCGATGATGCCCGGCGGCGCTGCGCGCGGGGGTACATGGGACGAACTGGGGCTGATCTCGCTCTCGGCCCATGCCGGGGTGCTGAAGATCGAAGCGATGGCCCAGAGCGAGCGGTTCAACGCGGTGCTGGGCGGGCTGCCCTTGATGCGAACGGACCTGATGGACGACGTCGAGCGACGCCTCGCGGCCGACGCGGCGCAGGTGAGCGTTCGGCTTCCCGGCGATGCTCAGCGCGTGCTCGCGCCGCCGCCAATGCTCCCCGCGATGCTGCCCGACCTCTTGCCGACAACGCGCGAGCCCATCGGGCACGTCAGCACCCGGCTGGTCTGGATGAGGGGCGACGCGCAGGCGGAGGGGCGCGTGTCGGCAATGGGTGTTGCGCAGAGCCTTGGCGAGGCCAAGCGCGCGATCCCATCCATCGACGGGCAGGTCTCGGCGTGGGTGGCGAAGTTGGAACGCGGCGTGCGCGGACCGGGCTCTCAGGACGCGCTCGCCGGCATGGCGACGCTCGAGCCGCGGATGCTGCGAGAGGTGGCGATCACGATCGGGAGCCAGATGCAGGGCGTTCGCGCCGGCGCCTCGCTGCTGCGATATCGCCCGGACCACGCGGGCTGGAGCGTTGTGGACCTCGGCCCGGCCGACGCCCCGGGCACTGCGCCCGACACGCTGCGGTCGCTGGGTGAAGTGGTCACAACGATGCAGCCGTCGACGGCCAAGATCGCGGCCCGGCGGACGGTGCTCCGCGGCTTTGCGGGCGCTTCGATGGTGCCCATGCTGCTCAACGGTGCGATGTTGGCCGACCCGTCGTCGGCGGTGATCTGGCGGCATCTGCGCCGATCGGAGTGGGAGGTCTGGCTCGACGACGCCGGACGCCTTCGCGCGCTGGTGGAACTTCGCTTTGCCGAGCGCGAGCCCGGGCGCTGAGTCGGTCGACGTCGCCCGGCGCGACCGCGCGGGGATCGGCGCGAAATCGGCGTGTCCCGGGCCTATCCTGTTGGTGTTCGCGGCAGGTACGGGATCGTCACAGGCCAACTTGGCCCGTCGATTCTGCGTCTTGGCCGAGCAAATGCCGACCAAAGCCTGTCCATTCTCCTGATAGATCCCGCACAGATCCGAGGTTCCGCTTCGGAGCGCCGCCCGAGTTCACGCCCATGCCCCAGCCCATCCGCAACGTCGCCATCATCGCCCACGTCGACCACGGCAAGACCAGCCTCGTCGACAAACTGCTCTTCCAATCCGGGCAGTTCCGCTCGGGCGAACTCGAGAAACTCCAGGGAGGTCAGCACGGGCTGATCATGGACTCCAACCCGCTCGAGCGCGAGCGCGGGATCACCATCCTGTCCAAGAACTGCGCGGTGCAGTATGTGCCGACGGAGACGGATACTGGCGCGCAGCCGGTGCTGATCAACATCATCGACACGCCGGGCCACTCGGACTTCGGCGGCGAGGTCGAGCGCGTGCTGCGCATGGCCGACGGGGTTCTGCTGCTGGTCGATGCGTTCGACGGGCCGATGCCCCAGACGCGGTTCGTGCTGGGCAAGGCGCTGGGCTTCGGGCTCCGCCCGATCGTCGTGGTCAACAAGTGCGATCGACCCGGCGCGCGCCCGCAGCACGTTCAGAACGAGGTGTTCGACCTCTTCGTGGAACTCGGGGCGGAGGAGATGGCGATGGACTTCCCCATCGTCTTCGCAAGCGCCCGCGAGGGGTGGGCGTTCAACGAAATGAGCAAGGCGGTGGCGGGCGCAACGGGCGATCTTCGCCCAGTGTTCGAGGCGATCATCAAGCACGTGCCCGCGCCCAAGGACGACCCGGATGCCCCGCTGAGTCTGCTGGTCACGACGCTGGACTACTCGGATTATGTCGGACGGATCGGGATCGGTCGTGTGTACAGCGGCTCGGTTCGCCCCGGGCAGGATGTGGTGAGCATCAAGCGGGACGGGACGACGCAGGTCAAGAGCCGCGTGGGCAAGTTGTATCGGTTCCAGGGGCTGGGCCGCATCGAGACCCCGGAAGTTCACGCCGGGGACCTGTGCGCGGTGGTGGGGCTGGAGAGCGTGGACATCGGGGACACGATCTGCGATCCGAGCAAGCCCGTGGCGCTGCCCCCCGTGACGGTGGACGAGCCGACGATCACGATGGTCTTCCGCGTCAACGACTCGCCCTTCGGCGGGACGGAGGGTGACAAGGTCACCAGCCGTCAGATCCGCGATCGGCTCGAGCGCGAGTGTCAGACGAACGTCGCCATGCGCATCGGCCAGGGCCGCAGCGCCGAGGAGTTCGCGGTGTCCGGGCGCGGCCTGCTGCACCTGGGCATTCTGCTCGAGACGATGCGTCGCGAAGGGTTCGAGCTCTCCGTCGGCAAGCCGGAGGTCATCACGAAGATGATCGACGGTGTTGTCAACGAGCCGGTGGAGCTGCTGGTCATCGACGTGCCGCCGACCGCGGTCGGGCCGGTGATGGAACTCGTCGGCAGCAGGCGCGGCGAACTCAAGCAGATGGACCAGCGCAGCGACACGCTGACGCACCTGCAGTTCGAAATCCCCTCACGCGGGATCATCGGGCTCCGCTCCAAGATCATGACCGCCACGCAGGGCGAAGGCGTCATGCACCACTCGTTCCTGAAGTATGCCCCCGCGCACGGCGAGACGGTCCATCGCGCTCAGGGCGTGCTCGTGGCCATCGACGGCGGCGATGTGACGACGTACGCGTGCGAGTTGATGTCCGATCGCGGGGTCCTGTTCGTGGTGCCGCAGGACAAGGTGTACACCGGTCAGATCGTCGGCGAGCACAACCGTGACAACGACCTGCCGGTGAACATCACGCGGGCCAAGCAGCTCACGAACTTCCGCGTGTCCGCCAAGGAGGCGACGGTGGTGCTCAAGGCCGCCCGCAAGATGAGCCTCGAGGTCGCGCTGGAGTACATCGAGGACGACGAACTCGTGGAGATCACGCCCAAGTCCATCCGGCTGCGCAAGCGGATCCTCAGCGAGAGCGAGCGCAAGCGTTCCGAGCGCCAGAGCCGCGACCGCGAGGCGGCGATGTCGGGCAAGGACTGAGGTCAGTGCTGATGGCCGAGCGATGAGCGCCGAGAACACGCGTTCGGCGTGTGTTCGATCCACGCCGGGGCCCTTGGCCGATGGCCCCTCCTTCGCTTGCCGACAGCGCGGATTGGCGCTAACATCTCGACCCGCTGCAACCCGGGCTACCTCAAAGCCGGGCCCTTCGGCCCCCCCGCGAGCGCGATGTGGAGTTTCCTATGTACGCAGTGATTTCTGAAGGTGGCGGTCAGCGGCTCGTCCGCAAGGACGAGGTCGTGCTCATCGACCTGATCGATGAGGGTCTGGCTAAGGTCGGCACGCAGGTCAAGTTCGACAAGGTGCTGGTCCTGGGTCAGGACAAGGGCGACGCGAAGGTCGGCCAGCCCTATGTCGCCGGTGCGTCGGTGACCGCCGAGGTCATCGAGGGCCTGGTCAAGGGCGACAAGATCTACATCCACAAGTACCGCCGTCGCAAGGGCTACCGCCGCAAGACCGGCCACCGCCAGCGCTACACGAGCGTGAAGATCACCGCGATCAACGGGTGAACGACGGCTCGGGAATGAATGAGAACGCAGCAAGGGGCCCGAGTCGGGCCCCTTGTTCATTTGGTCTGGAGACTTGGCGGGCGATGCTCGGGGGGCGTGCTCAGGGGGCTTTGCGGTCGAAGGTGCCGCGTTCGCGGTCCTTGATGATCCCGGGGAACGCCAGGGCCCTGCCGTGGGCGGCGGCATAAACGCCAGCGGGCAGGACGCCTGTCGCGAAGATCGCCTCGGTGAGGTTTTGCAGCGCGTCTGTGCGGATCATCTCGTACGGGCGCATCGCGCCGGTGAGGACGATGGGCACCAGGGGCTTGAGCGTGGCGTGGAGCAGTTCGCCCGTGTCGCAGAGGGTGTCGGTGCCGTGGAGGATGACGACGCCCGAGCATCGCGTGCCAGTGGAGGTTGCGCCCGCGGCGATCGCCGCACCGGCGATGCGGGCGCGGTCGTCATCGGTCATCAGCAGGGAGTCCTTGGTCATCAGCTCGATGATGCTCACGCTGGTGTCCTCCAGGCGGAGTCGCCGGAGCATCCTGCGGACGACGGATCGGCGGTTGTGCAGCGAGCCGGTCTGCTCGTCGTACGTCTTCTCGATGGTGCCGCCGGTGGTGATAAGCGTGATTGATCGCATGGGCGTGGTCCGTGAGGATCAGACGGGAGCGTATGGGTGGTGGTCAGCGCGGGCGTTCCGGGTCGGAATCGATGTCCTGCTTGCGCACGACGACGACGTGGTTGCTCTCATCGCGCCGTTGTGGCCGGCGCGTGCGCACGCCGTATTGGCGACGCCAGTAAAAGAACACGACGGCGAAGAGCAGTGCGACGAACGCCGTGACGCCGATCATGATGAGGATGTTGACGCGATCCATCGTTCGGACTCGGGGTGCGATGAGCGTGTTCGCGGCCGTCCGGGGGTGTCAGCGGGCGTCGTCGCGGAGGTGGCCCTGTCGAGCGGCGATCATGAGCGCGACCATGGACTTTCCGTCACGGAGTTCGCCGGTCTGGAGCATGGACAGGGCGACACTCGCGGGGACGACGCGAACCTGAATGTCCTCGTCCTCCTCAAGGTGCTGGCCGACATGCGTCAGGTCGGTCGCGAGAAACGCGTGCATGACCTCGTCGCTCAGGCCGGGCGAGGTGTGGAACGTGGCGATCGGCGTGAGCCGTCCGGGCTTGTAGCCCGTTTCCTCGATCAGTTCGCGACCGGCGCAGACCGCGGGGTCCTCCGGCGTGCCGTCGGGTTTGCGGTCGATCGTGCCGGCGCACAGTTCCCACGACATCTGATCCAGCGCTGCGCGGTACACGCGGATGAGCACGACCTCCTGTCCCGTGGCCGACTCGATCACCGGCACGATCACGACCGCGCCGGGGTGCTTGACGTATTGGCGCGTGTGCGTCTTGCCCGACCCGCCTCGGACTTCGATCTGCTCGTAGGAGAACTTGGGCCCGACGTGCAGCGTGGTCCGCGAAACGATGCCGGGTATGGAGTCTGCCGAGGTGCTCATGCGTTGGTGCTCCGTCGGGAGTCAGTTCGTCGGCGCGGGGGTGGATGTGGTGGGTGCGGGTGCGGGTGGGGTCGGAGCGGGGGCGGGTGTCGGCGGCTCATCGCCGCTGATGATCGTCGGCAATCGCGGGCCGCGGGCGCTCTCGGGCATGAGTTCGCGGGCCTTGGTGATGACAAACTCCCATTGCAGCGCCGGGCCCGGGTCGGACTTGTCGTCCTGAATGTGATAGTGCCCGATCACGCCGCGGAACGCGCGGAGGTCCGAATCATCGAGCACGTGCGGCACGACCAGGCCGTCGGGCCCGCGCGGGTAGTCTGCGGGCATGTTGGGAAAGATGGTGCACAGCGCCGCGGTCAGGCGGATGAGCGAGTCGTACTGCTCGGGGGTCAGGTCGTACTGCGTGCGTTCCTTGCCCTGCACGCCGCCGCGGACCGGATCGGGGCGGATGGGGCGTCCGACAAAGTTGGGGGTGCGGACGCCACCGTCGCCGAGGGTCTCGGGAATGGTGATGCGCACGCCGCCGCGAGAGTCGGCGGTGTACCACTGTGCCAGCGGGCTGCGCTCGCCGTCGGCATATGCGCCCATGTTGGCGATCTCGACGCCGACGGAGCGGTCGTTGCTCGAGGTGGCGTGGAACGTGCGTTCCTTCAGGTCGAGGGTCTGGTAGATGGTGCCGTCGATATCGATCATGAAGTGCACGCTCAGGCCGCGGACATCGTGCAGGATGCGGAAGCACTGCTTGCTGACGCCGCACACGTCGTAGTGGAGGACGAACTGATCGACGACGCGCTGCAGGCCGGGCAGGTCCCACCCGCCGCCGCGGTACTTGATGATCTCGGCATTGGAGAGCTGGCCCGCGCCGTGATATCCGGCGGGCTGCTTGTCGCTGATGCGGAAGAACCGTGGCGAGTATCGCGCCGGGTCGCGGTTGGAGGCCTTGAGCGTTTCCCAGCTCGAGCGGCCCAGCGGCCCGAAGCGGTTTTCAACGCGATACGCGTCGTATCCGCCCGGATCGGTCCAGAGCACCACGGGCGCACCGACGTGAAACAACTGCCCCGCGACCATGATCTCCTGGCCTGCTCGCCCGAAGCCCTGCGATCCCTCGCTCGCAGCCAGCGGCGCGCCGGGGTGCAGATCCGCCCGCTGCGGCCCACCGCAGCCCGCGAGCGCTGCGAGCACGCCCGCAAAAAGAAGCGTGACGCCGGCGCGAAGTCCAGAAGCGGTCAGAGTCATCATGCCCGATGCTAAGGCCCCCGAACGCCCGGCGAGAACGTGCAAGCCCGAACACGACCGGGCTCCTGGCGACGCCTCCGCCGCCGGCACGACCTACAAGATGGCATGCCGCACGGGATCGACCTGACGCAGATGCTCGCACGCTCATCGGACCTTGTCCGCCGAGTTGCCGACGACGCACCGCGGCGTCGGCTTCAGATCCTGCTGACGCTCATCGAACCCGGCGCGACGAGCCTCGCGCAGCCCGCAGAGTTCCGCGCAGATGCGGAGTACTTCTACCCGGCCAGCACGATCAAGCTCGCCGCGGCGTATGCGGCGTTGCTCCGGCTGGACGAACTTTCTCGCGCCGGACACCCGGATCTGTTGCCCGACACGCCGATGGTCTTCCACCCGTGTTTCCCCGGCCGAGCGTCGCAGGATCGCGACGAGAGCAACCTGCGGGGCGGGAGCATCACGATCGCGCACGACTGCCGAAAGATCGCGCTGGTGAGCGACAACCCGGCGCACAATCGGCTGTACGAGTTTGTGGGGCATCGCGAGATCAACGAACTGGTCGCTCGGCTGGTGCACAGCGAGCCGGGGCGCGAGGTGGTGATCAACCACCGTCTGGCCGAGCCGAGGATCCCGCTGGATGCGAATCGCACCACGCCGAGGGTCGAACTGCGATCGGCACGCGTTGTGGACATTCCCGAGCGGCGGAGCGACCTCACGCTCGACAACGCGCACGTGCCGGGGGTGCGCGTCGGGCGTGAGCATGTGGATCCGCTGACCGACGAGCGGCGTGCGGAGCCCATGGACTTCTCCCGACGCAACCGCATGAGCCTTCGCTCGCTGCACACGCTGCTGCTGACGCTGACGCGGCCGGACCTGCGCCCGCCGCCGACGGGCCTGGTGCTCCGCCCGGCGTGGCGCGACATGCTGCTGGAGGCGATGACCATCATGCCCGCGGCCAGCGCGAACCCGCGCTACGAAGCGAGCGAGTTTCCGGATCACTTCGTCAAGTACCTGCTCCCCGGCCTGCGTCGGCGCTGCGCCGCGTCGGATCTGATCGTGACCAACAAGGTCGGGCGGGCGTACGGCTTCTCGATCGAGAACGCCCTCGTCACGCACCGCCCCAGCGGACGCTCGCTGGCGATCACCGCGACGCTCTACGCCAACTCACGGGATGTGCTCAATGACGGCGGGTACGAGGACGAGTCGCTCAGCGATCCGTTCATGGCCGACCTTGGCGAAGCGCTCGCCCGCGAGTTCTTCTGACGACAGGGCCGCGGTCAGACCTTGATGAAGATCCGCCGGCGCCAGAGTTCGTAGCAGAACACCCAGTAAACCATGATGTACGTCCCCGTCGCCAGCCAGGGCCCGAGCCCCTTGCCGATGTCCGCGGCGGTGCGATCGGTCAGCGCGATCGAGAGCACCTCCTGCGCAAAGGCCGCCCAGTGCACCTGCAGCGCGGGGAACGCGAACTGCGACCCGAAACCGCCCGGACCCATCACGCGGAAGTGCATCCAGAACAGCGTCCAGGTCAGTTCCGCCAGAAAGTACACCGCGATCGCGTTCGAGCCGTAGATCACCCAGAACGACGCCTTGGCCGGTCGGTCGCGCAGCAGCAGAAGATCCACCACCGCCCACGCGATGAAGAACGCGAACATCATGCCCAGCGCGATCGCGCACGAGGTCAACTGCGATCGTCCCTGGTCGGTCGAAGGATCGATCAGCCACGCGCACACGCCGAAGCCCGCGGCCATCACGCCCGCACCGATCAGCGAGAACATCCACCTTGGCAGCGTCCACGCATCGAGTATCGCCACGAGCCCGCCCAGCACGGCCATGCCGCTGCCCACACTCAGCAGCACGTATGTGGACGTGAAGAAGTCCTTGCTCATGGGCGACGCGCCCAGCGACGGGTGCGCCCACGCCACGGCCAGCGCGCTCAGCACCCCGCCCAGCCCGATGAGCACGCCGGCTTTGGCCTTGATCGACGCGTCATGATTGCGGAGATACTCGCCCGTGAGCGCACCGGCGATCACCGTTGCGCACGCGGGCAGGCCCTGCGTGACCGCCGTGCCAAGCCAGCCGGCAAGCGAGCCGAGAATCTTCGAGACCTCGGGCCACTCCTTCGCATCCACGAGTGTTCGCAGCCAGTCGCCGACAGGCCCGAGCGAACGCGCCGCTTGCTCAAGGTCCGTTCGCGCGGCCATCCACTCGCCCCGATTCTGGCCGACGGTCTGCGTCAGATCCGGAAGCGCGTACCACTTGCCCCAGAGAATCGCGACGAAGAGCACCACCTGCACCCAGCGCGGCAGGTGATACACCACCACGCCAACGAAGTACCCCAGCGCGATCAACGGCAGGATGTCCCAGTGCAGGAACGTCGTCCAGGTGATCGGCGTGCCCGTTTCGCCCTTTGCGCTCTTGGCGATCCAGATCGCGATGCCCAGCATGTAGATCACCAGCGCCCGCCGAAACGCCGAGACGAATCGCCCCGGCACGCTCTGTTCGCGTCCGCGCCCGCCGCTCATGGAGAACGGGATCGCGCAGCCGACGATGAAGAGGAACCAAGGAAAGACCACATCCGCGAGCCAGTACCCGTGGCTTCCGTTGTTCCACCCCGCGTGACCGAACCACTCGGGAAACGCCGCCCGGCTGGCCGACAGGTTCACGAAGAACATCAGCGCGATGTCCATGCCGCGGAACGCGTCCAGCGCGAGCAGCCGAGGGCCCGAGGCCCTGCCCGTTGTGGGCACGGCGGTGGCTGACGCTGCGGGGCCGGTCGGTGCGGTGCTCATGCTGGTTCCTTCCGTCCCCCGGATGCGATCGGAGTCGATGCTGGCCACGTGCCGTCAGGGCGCGCCGCGCGGCGGAGTCTCGAGGATGTACGCCGTGCCGTCGACGCGATCGAGCCACACGCGCGTCATGTCCTGGCGCCGGTACACGAGCCGGCCCTCGCGCGCGGTGGCCACCGCGGGGTCGGCGACCATCACATCGCCCTCCGCGGTCAGGCCCTCGAGCACGATCAGGTGCCCGGGGGTCTTCTCGTAGGGTGCGTTGCGCAGTTCGCCGGGCCGCACCTGGATGCTCGCGATGATCGGCTGCCCGCCGCGGAGCGTGCGCTCGACCTGCGACCAGTCGCTGAATCGCGTCAGGTACCCGGGCAGGCCCATGGTGAATGCGGCCTGAACGTTGCGGGGCCAGTTGCCGAAGATGTTGTTGTCCGCGTCGTACGCGCGTGCGGCGACATCCGCAACAACACCCGCGTTGCCCGAGTGCGCCAGGACCATGCTCACGCTCGTGGGCGAGCACAACCTGCCCGACAGCGCTTCGTCGGGGGTCTTCTGTGAGCGGAACGGCACGCCGATGCGGAACTCCCCGTCGAACACCGCCGGGCGAGTTTCGCGTGCGCCCTCGCTCGTTGGCGGTGCCCCGGTGATGAACACGGGAGACTCGCCTGTCACGTCGCTGAACAGCACGCTGAGCCGATGCACGCGCACGCTCTGGCCGCGATCACCCGTGGCGATCACGCGCAGCCGAACGCGATCGAAGCGGTGCTCGCTGACGAAGTAGTCGACATCGACCTTGCCTGTCAGACGCACGCCCGCGGCGTCCGTGGCGTCACCGGCGATCGTCGTGTCGAACGTCGTCGTCGGCTTCTCGGGCGGCGCCCCCGCGCCCCATCGGCCCAGGTACATCCAGGGCGAGGTGAAGTTCGTCTCGCTCTCTCCCACCTGCACCTCGATGCGTGCTGCCGCGCCGTCGCTCACGTCGAGATTCCACGACACGAGCAACTCGCTGAACCGCAGCGGTGCGATGATCGTCGGCGTGGTCAGGATCGCGATGCCCGCGTCGTTCTTCCCCGCGGGTTCGAGCACCGCCCAGCCCACGCCGTTCGCAACCCCGCCGCGCGTCAGCGTGCTGCGCCGCAGTTCGAGGCTGTCGCCCAGCGTCGCCTCGGGCAGCGCGTCCATGACCAGCAGCCGATGCGTCCGCGGCACGAAGACCTGCGGCTCAGCCTCCGGCGTCGGGCTCGACGCGCAGCCGACGAGCCCGATGCTCGCCAGCGCCAGCGTTGAACCCAGAAGCACGGCGGTGAAGCCGTGCGTGAGCCACGGCGTCAGACGAGTATCCAGGCAAGCACCGCGATTCGTCATGCCCGGAGTCTACACGATCTCGAGCGTCGCAGCGTTCGACCGAGCCTCGCGTGCTCAGCGTTCCAGCACCGTCGCCGGCCCCGCACGCCCCACGCGGTCCAGCCCGACGACCGCCACCGCATCCGGCGCGCCCGTGCCCGCGGGAAGGTCCACCGACAGAACGTCCTTCGGCAGCGGCGTCATCCGCCAGCGCCCCGCCGATCGCTGCCACAGCACACGCGTGTGCGTCGTGCCCGCGGCGTCGGGCGTGATCGTCAGCCGACGACCGCTCACGCCGATGGCGGGGGCCATGGGCCCCGCGCTGTTCCCCGCCAGCCATGGCGAGGCTGGCACGGTCGCGAAGTCCTTATACACCCCGCCCGAAAGTGCGGGCACGATCCCGCGGTGGTTGTTCATCAGCGGCGACATGGAAAAGTGCACGTTTCCGCCTGCGCCGCCGGTGCCCAGCGCGCGGGCGCGGGTCTGCTCGATCTGCGAGACGATCTCGGTCGGTTCCCACGAGTCGCGCCCCCGGCGGTCCTTGGCCGCGGCTTGCTCGGGCGTCTCGGCCGCCAGCACTCTGCTGGTGTTGTTGCCGGGCCAGATGTGCCGCTGCTGGTCGTTGTTGGCGATCCACCAGTCCAGCAGCCGCGGATACGACTGCTGGCGGGCGTCGATCGCCCAGTACAACTGCGGCGTGAAGTAGTCGCACCACCCCTCGCGCAGCCACAGCCGAGCGTCCGCCGACAGCCCTTCGTACGCGTCAAACCCCGCGATCCCGGGCGGATGACCCGGTCGCCAGATGCCGAACGGGCTGATGCCGACCTTCACGTGCGGCTTGGCCTCCTTGATCTCCTCATACAGCCGGCGCACAAAGTTGTCGATGTTCGCCCGCCGCCAGTCCGTCTTGCTCCGGGTCTCGCCGGCGGCTGTTGCACGCGCGAACGGCGCATCGTCGGGGAACGGCACTTTGTCCTTGGGATACGGGTAGAAGTAATCGTCGTAGTGCACGCCGTCAAGGTCGTAGCGATTGACCAGGTCCATGATGACGCGCAGCGAGTGCTCCTGCGCCTCGGGCTCGCCCGGGTCCAGCCACAGAAGGTTGTCGTACTTCCGCACGAGGTCGGGACGAGCGATGTTGATGTGGTTCGCCGCATCGGGCCCCTCGGCTCGGAAGTGCCGCGAACGGAACGGGTTCACCCACGCGTGCAGTTCCAGCCCCCGCGCGTGCGCCTCGTCGATCCACATCGCCAGCGGGTCGTACTCGGGCGTGGGGGGCTTGCCCGACTGCCCGGTGAGAAACTCCGACCAGGGCTCGAGCGACGACGGATACATCGCGTCGCACGACGGGCGGACCTGCAGGAGGATCGCGTTGAGTTTCAGTTCGACCGCGCGGTCCAGGATTCGGCGCATTTCCGCCTGCTGCTGATCGCTGGGCAGGCCCTTGCGCGAGGGCCAGTCGATGTTCGCGACCGTCGCGACCCACACCCCGCGGAACTCGCGCGGGATCGCCGGCGGGTTGTCCTTCGGGTCGGCCGTGACCTTCCACGCCGCCGTGGTGCTGGCAGGGGCCTGGGCCATCGCGGCGCCGGCGGTCAGCGTCGCCAGGATCAGCGTGAGCAGTGCAGAGGTGATCGTCTGCCACGTCCGTGTGTGCATCGGGGTCTCCATGGGTCGGCGCACTAATGAACTTGCCGTTCTTCGGGGTCGAGTCTCGCCAGCAGACGGGCGGCGACGAGCCCGGCGATGATCAGCGCCAGCGAGATGCCGCCCTGAAGCAGCGTCGGCGCGTAGAACTTCAGTTTCCAGTCGTCCTTGTCGATCGACGCGAGATTCTCGGCGGTAACAGTCATGCCCTTGATGACATCGCCGACCGCTGGCTGAACGTAGTTCGCGAACGGGTAGAGCCCGATGAACGCGCCCATGAGCACGCCCAGCAGCAGGCCGAAGGTGGGGGCCTGGTACCTCTTGAACAGCCACCGCAGCAGCACGGCAACGCCCGCGATGCCGATCGCCGCGCCCATGCCAAAGGGCACGAGCGTCCACAGTTCCGCGCTGATCGCGGTCAAGTCGCGGGCCAGCACGCCGTCCTTGAATCGATCGATCGCCCCGAGCACCGGCACGTACTGGCCCAGCAGCATGAGCAGATACGACCCGTCGAGCCCGGGCAGGATGGTCGCGCTGGCGGCGATCAGCCCGCCGAAAAAGAGCATTCCGGGGCTGGTGCCCGCGGTACCGATGATGTCCGGATTGTACTTGAAGATCGCGGCCAGCGACGTGAGCACGACGCCCACGCCCATGCCGATCCACAGCCCGCGCGTCGCGCCGCGTCGACCGCCCGACAGGTGCCAGACCGTCGGGATCACGCCCAGACGCATCCCGATCAGCACGCTGTAGACCTCGAAGCGGTACTCGACCAACAGCCACTTCATCGGCCCTGCGAGAAACGCGATGCTCGTCAGCGCCCCGAAGCCGACCACCGCCACCACCAGCCACGCCGAGAGCGAACGCCAGCGCAGGCTTGTCAGATCGGCCAGCCCGTCCAGAAAGGCCTTGTACACCCCCATGAGCAGCAGCATCGCTCCGCCGCTGATGCCCGGCACGACGTTGGCGATGCCCATCAAAAGCCCGCCCAAAAGCGAGCGACCGGCCAGCGCCATGCTCGCCGGCGCAGGCTCCGTTGCGGCGTGACGCGTTCCTGCGGTCGCGGTGTTGGGAGCGGGCGGATTTGAAGTGTCGGGCATGAGGGTTTCCGGTCGAAGATGATCAAGGCCTCTGGCTCTGCAAGCGGAACGTCGGGTCATCGACCACAACGCCCGGGACTGTATCGGCGGTCCGCGTTCCTGGTCCCAAATCGGTCGGGTTCCGGCGAACATTCGCGGTTCTTCTCGACCACCACCCGCGTGCGACTTGCTGGCCGATCATCATCACGCGGCTTGACGCACTTTGCCGTCTCCCTCGCGCAGTCGAGTGGCTGGCCGCGTTGCTCCTCGTTGTCCTCATCGCCGGGGTGCTCCTTGCGTCACTGCTCTGGCCCGACGTGCGATCAGTACCCTCATGGATGTGAACACACCACATCCCATCGTCGCAGCAGGCCGAACCTCCGTCCGTCCGCGAGCCAATCCGACCGCTCGGCTCGGGCGGCCGGTCGCGGCGGGGGCTTGGGCTCGTTCGCTCGCCGTCCTCCTGTGTGGAGCGGTGCTTCTGGGCACAACTCCCGGCTGCGTCACCGAGGCCCGACCGCTCAAGGGCCTTCCGGTTCGTCCTGCCGCCGGGCCGGGCTCCGCTCTGCCCGACGGCCCGCTGGCAAGGCCCGCGGGTGCCGCGTCGGCGACGGGGCGTGTCATCGCGGGTGTCGCGACCATCGGCAGCATCGAGTACGACGGGCTGACGCTCCCGCTGCTCAGCCCGTCGGGAGCATTCGTCGCGGTGCATCAGGGTCCCGCGCCGACGTGGGAGGCGCTGACGGCGCAAGGGCGTGCCGAGCCCAGCGCCGGGCGAATCGCTCGGCTGCACGTGCGCGAGCGGGCGCTGGAGCCCGTCGCCGGTGCGCTGGCAGATGAACTCGCCGGCGCGGTGCCGGGCCGATCGGCCGACGAAAGCGGGTTCCTCGTTGAGCAGCCCATGCCCGATGGCTCGCGGCGTGTGGGCAAGGTGGAGTGGTCGTCGGGCCAGGTCGCGTGGCTCGTGCAGGACCGTCGCGTGAACGCGCACGCGGTGATGCTGCGCGACGGGGCGCTGATTTTTGCGTCGCGCACAGTGGAATCCGCACGTTTTTCGCTCATGCTCCTGCCCCCGGGCGCCGCGACGCCGACCGTTCTGGCGGAGGCTGACGATGCCGCTACCGCCAACGCCACCGCGACTCCCAGCGCCGCCGGCCCGCGTCACGGCTCGCTGGAGTTCCCCATGCTCTCGCCCGACCAGACGACGCTGATCGTCCAGCAGGTGCTCGACACGCCGGAGCGTCGCGGCATCCGATGGCGGTCTTGGATCCGAGGCAGCGCGGGCGAGCCATGGACGCCCGGCACGAGCATCGATGTTGTCGGCACCTTTGCGCCGTCGACGACATTCATGGCCGCGTCGCCCATGGATGCTGCACCCAGCGCGCCCGGCGCAGCGCCCGAGGCGGCGCAATGTGTCGCGATCATCGAGCCGCGTGCGCAAAGCGTCGCGCTGCTGAACGGGCGCTCCCGCACGCCCATCGTCCTGCCGAGGGGCACACTCATCGCGGCCATCGCCGGTGCGGGCCGGCTGACGCCGGGCTCGATCGGGGACTCTGTCGGTCGCGGCCCAGCGCCGAATCTGGCGGGCACGACGGGCCTGCTGAGTGCAGACGGCCAGTCTGTTTCCTGGCGGCCTTGGGATTCGTCTTTGACACCGGACGGCTCGAACGTCGGCCCGGTGGCGGATCCAGCGGCGGGCGAGGCACGCGGAACAGCTCGACAGACCCGGGCGGGTCAGACCAGCGTGCTTTCCGGCCCCGGGCTTGCCCGGGTGCTGGATGGGGAGGCAGGCGGCGCGCTCCTGATCGTTCCCGAGGGGGGGAGAAGTACCAAACTTGCACTGCTCCGGCTCCGGATTTTGGATCCAGAACAGGACAATTGATCACCTGCTCCATAAAGCATTGACAGAAAAGGACTTAGCGAGATTCTTGAGCGTGGTGTTCGGATCGTGATCTGTTCCTTTATGGATCCTTTACGGCGATGTGGGCGGCTTTTTCTGTCACATTTCTTGACAGACTCGCGGCGTGGTTTATGCTCCATCTGTCGTGTCGCGAATCTCTCCGCGACTGTTCACTAAACCTTGGTAGGAAGAAGGAGAAGCACGTGAAGAAGTCTGTTCTTTTGGGTCTTGTCTCGGTCGCTGGTCTGGCCTCGGCTGCTCTCGCTCAGAGCCCTGTCCTCGAGCTCCGCATTGTCACCGATGACAATCCCGGCTCGCCGTTCTTCGGCACCCCGGGCGCGGCTCTGCCCGGCGTGGGCACCACGCTCGTCGGTCTGACGATGCAGGCTCGTGTCACCACGACCGGCACGTTCGCCAACTTCGGCATCACCGCCTTCGGCAATTCGTCGTCGGTCGGTGCGTCGAACATCCGCCACAACGACTCGGTCTCCAACCAGACCAGCGCCCTGTGGTCGAACATCGCCAACGTCTGGAGCCGTGGTCTGACCGGCCAGGACGCCGAGACGCGTGGCGTGTTCAATCCGTACCGCAACACGGTGTCCGCGGCTCAGAACCTCGAGTCCGGCAACGGCACGTTCACGGCGCCGAACACCTCCTCGCCGTTCACCTTCGGCAACCTGTTCAACGGCTTCGTTCAGACCGGTCTCGCCGGTGACACCGGTGCGCAGATCCGCTCCATCGACGCGGGTATCACCGCCTCGGCCCAGGCCTATCCCAACTTCGCCGCGGGTGCGACCAGCACGACCGTGACGGTCTCCCCCTGGGCCAACCTCTACCGCTTCTTCTTCGCCCCCCGCACCAACGTCGGCGACAACGAGCGTCAGGTCACCGTGACCGCCGCCGGTCGTCTCCGCTGGGGTGGGTCGCAGGGTAACGTCGGCGGCCTGAACATCGTCAGCCCGTCGTCTGTCGGTGCGACCCCCGCGTTCTTCTCCTCGGCTGCGGTGACCTTCACCGTGCCGACCCCGGGCGCTGCCGCCCTGCTGGGCCTCGGTGGCCTGGCCGTCGCCCGCCGTCGTCGCGCCTGAGCGACCGGGTTGACTGCAAAGCCCTGAAAATCAGTGCTTTTCCTTCGGGGGCCTCGCACACGCGAGGCCCCCGTTTTCATTTCGCATCTGCGACCGCCAAATGGGGAGCGAACCGGGAGCCGGAGCGTAGGGATACTGCGTACTGAGCAAGCCCAGTGGGCCTGCTTTTACCCATTTCGGGGATGTGCAATCACGGGGACGACGCGGGTTGATGCGGGGCAAGTGAGAACGTCGTGTCAAGGTGAGCGAGTTTTTTGTGCACTTGCCTTGCCTTCGTCGCGATTGTCAGTAGTCTTATGGCGAGTGCGGTTCGTCCCGCACGACTTCTACCCCCGGAGGATTGAGAGATGACCACGAAGAATGTTCTTTTGTCCCTGACCGCCGTCGCCGGCTTGGCTTCGGCCGCCCTTGCTCAGAACGCGCAGTTTGATCTGCGGGTTGTTCTGGACAACGACCCCGCTTCGCCGTTCTTCGGCACCAGCGAGGCTCGTCTGCCCGGCTTCAACAGCCTCGGCGTCTGGACGACGGCCGTCGGCCTGACGATCCAGGCCCGCGTGCGTACCACCGGTACGTTCAACAACTTTGGCATCATCCGTTTCACGAACTCGGCCGCGGCCGGTGCGACCCGCATCTCGCACAACGATGCCACGAGCAACCAGACCAGCTCTCTGTGGTCCAGCATCACGAACGTCTGGCAGCGTGGCCTGACGGGCGAGAACGCTGAGGATCGCGGCGTGTTCGGTGCGTACCGCAACACCGTGACCGCTGCTCAGAACATCGAGTCCGGCAACGGCACCTTCGCCACCGCCCCCGTCAACACCTCGCCGTTCTCCTTCGGCAATCTGCAGAACGGCTTCATGCAGAGCGTCGGTGGTTCGGGCCAGATCGTGGCCGCTGACATGGCTCGCACGGCATCGGGCACTGCCAACCCGAACTTCGCCGCCGGTGCGACCTCGACGACCGTCGTGACCTCCCCCTGGGCGAACCTCTACCGCTTCATCTTCGTGCCCCGCACGAACAACGGTAGCGACCTCGCTCGCGGCGTCACGGTCACCGTCGCCGGTCGTCTCCAGTACGGCGGTACGCAGGGCACCGTCGGTGGCCTGTTCATCCTGAACCCCGCCACGACCCCCGCTGTTCAGACCTCGGCTACCGTCACCTTCGCCGTCCCCACCCCGGGCGCCGCTGCCCTCCTGGGCCTCGGTGGTCTGGCCGTCGCGCGTCGCCGCCGCTAATCCCGGCTAAGACGTTCGACCAATCACGCAAGTGATCTCAGGAGCCCTGCGAAAGCAGGGCTCCTGTCTTTTTTGAGTGCTGAGGAGGAAGGGCCATCGGCCGTAGGCCATAGGCCATCGGGCGTGTGGAGAGTGGGGGCGGTGCGGGTGCGTCCTATAACTCAGCGATCAGCAACCAGCACTCGTCGCTCAGAGCTGCTCAATACCGCGGCACCTTCGGATCGATGTCCACGGACCAGAGGTCGATCCCGCCGAACATCGAGTGCACATTGGGAAACCCGAGCGCACGGAGATGTGCGGCGACGCGCATGGAGCGGACGCCGTGATGGCAGTGAACGATGATGGGGCGTTCGCGTGAGCCGTTCTCGTCCTCGAGTTCATCGACGCGGGCTTCGATCTCGCTCATGGGCACAAGCACCGCGCCGTCGATGCGTGCGACGGCGAATTCCTCCGGACGTCGGCAGTCCAGAAGCAGCGGGCGACCGCTCGGCTGGGCCATCAGGTCGCGTGTTCTGCGTGGCGAAACCTCCCACCCGGGGCGCAGTTGGCTGCCGATGGGCAGGCCGTCGGGGCCGAGGGTGGGGCGCGGGAGATCGGCGGGCGAGGGCGGCATATCGGACGCGGGGGTCATGTGTCAGGGTACGCGTCGCTCTCGCGGAGTTGGCGTGAGCGCCCGCCGAGGACCGCCGCGATTGCGGCGAAGCAGACATCGGGCGAGAAGCCGCGGCGAGCGAGCAGGCCGAAGAGTCGGCGTCGGCGCGCATCGGGCTCGAGCTTCGCGGGCATTCGCTCGGCACGCGCTTTGGCAAGGCGGATGGCCTCGCTCCGCTGATCGACGCCCGCGAGCGCCTCGTTGACGACCTTCGCCGCGATGTCCTTGGGCACACCGCGTTGGATCAGTCGCGCCGTCAGCAGGCGCGCGCCGGCGGGCTTGGTGCGCATGACCGAGCGAACGAACGACTGGGCATATTGATGATCATCGATGAGCCCGAGGCGCGTGAGCTCGGCGATCGCGTCCTTGCAGACGCCCGGCGTGTGGCCGCGACGGGTCAGGCGCTGGAGCATGCGGGCACTGGTGATCGCCTGCTGGTTGACGATGTTCAGCGCCAGCGCCATCGCGGCGGCACGAGCCGCGGCCAGAAGCAGCGCACGCTCGGAGACATCGGCCAGGCTCATTCCGACGCGCAGGCGCAGATCGGCCACGTCGCGGGTCATGAGCATCGCGAGCTTGCGGCGCTCGGCGAGCACCTCGATGAACGCGCCCGAGCGTGCCGTGCGGAGGCTGGTGATGCGGTGCGCAGAGTTGAGGTCGAGGGCCTCGACGGGGCTGGTGGCGCGCCTGCCGCGGGTGCGCGGGCCGGCTGAGCGATCGGAGCGATCGGGTTGATCGCGGCTGGGGGTCATCGCGCCTCGGCCAGTTCGGTCTGCAGCGTGCTGAGTTCGCCCAGAGCCTTGTGATCGCCCGCGCGGTGGGCCGCGGCGATGCCCGATTGAACGGTCTGGCGAGCCTCGGCGAGATTGCCCGCGGCGAGTTGGCTGCGAGCCTTGTGGTAGTACGCGTAGCAGTACGCGGGGTCGACCGCCAGGGTACGGTCGTAGAACTCGATGGCCTTGGTGTGATCGTCGAGCTTGGCGTGCTCCTGCGCGATGCCGTAGAGCACGAAGGTGTCGCGGTCGTCGAGCGCCAGGAGTTTGAGGAGTTTGGGGAGTCGGTCGGACATGACCAGAGGGTATGGGCGGCGGGCGTGCGAGCCCACGGGCGGCGCGGGCTGGCGTACGCTGGACGCGGAGTTCGGGTGGTGTGCGCCCGGCGTGATGTTGGTGATCTGCTGCACGGAGAATGAGCAATGACCGCGACGAGCGTTGAGCATGGCGTGAAGACCCTGGGCGTTCTTGGTGCGGGGCAGATGGGCGGCGGGATCGCGCAGATCGCGTCGGCGAGCGGGATCAGCGTGAAGGTGTTCGACGCGTTCCCCGGGGCGATCGACCGGTGCAAGGGCGTGCACAAGAAGAGCATGGGCAAGTTCGTTGAGAAGGGCAAGATGAGCCAGGCGGACATGGACGCGGCGATCGGCCGGATCTCGTTCACGGACAAACTCGATGGGCTGACGGGGTGCGACTGGATCGTGGAGGCGGTCGTTGAGGACGCGAAGGTCAAGAAGGACCTGTTCGCGAAACTCGCGGCGATGTATCCAGATCACAATATTGTGTTGGCGACGAACACCAGCAGCATCAGCATCACGGACATTGCAACCGCGTGCGGCGGCTCGGCCTCGCGGGTGGTGGGGATGCACTTCTTCAACCCCGTGCCGTTGATGCAACTGGTGGAGGTGATCCCCGCGATGCAGACCTCGCCGGCGGTGGTGGAGCGGACGGTGGCCCTGGCCAGCGCAGTGGGCAAGACGCCTCTGAAGGCGAACGACCGGGCGGGCTTCATCAGCAACCGCGTGCTGATGCCGATGATCAACGAGGCGTTCTATGCATGGATGGAGGGGGTTGCCGAGCCGCAGGCGATCGACGGGATCATGAAACTCGGCTGCAACTTCCCTATGGGCCCGCTGACGCTGGCGGACTTTATCGGGCTGGATACATGCGTGAACATCATGAATGTTCTCGCTGATGGGCTGAATTCCGAGCGGTACCGCGCGTGCCCGCTGCTGAAGCAGCTGGTGACGGCCGGGCGGATGGGCGTCAAGAGCGGGCGCGGGGTGTACGAGTATCCGGGGAAGTAGGGAACCGCGGAGACGAGGGCGGCGAAAGGTCGGAAGACTGGCGAGCGGACCGGATCCGGGCGCGAGTGCCACCGCGGCCAGGAATCTTTTGCGCGCCGGTGCTTGAGGGCATGCGTGGGCACACTACCGGTGGATCTGAACGCGGAGGAACAAGAGGAGATCATCGTGAACTCTGGGACCCGGGCGGGGTTGAGGAGGCACGCCGATGAGGATTCCGCGGTCGAAGGTTTGGCGGGCGTTTCCGGAGTTCGATCGGTTCAGCGACGAGAGCTGCCGGGCGTTCGTTCGGCAGGTGAGCCGATCCGGGCCGCGCGCCGGGCGGATCTGGGCCGCTTCGGTGTTGCTCGGGTTCCTGGGTCTGATGGTGATGTACCAGGTGCTGTACCGCATCCGCGACTCATTCTTCAATGATCCGCATGTGTTCGATGTCAGCACGCCCGGGCTCGTGTTGCTCTCTGTAGTGCTGATTTCCGCTGGCGTTCTCACCGGCTTGGTCGTGCGTGACGTGATGCTTCGGCTTGAGCTTCGTCGGCTGGTCGGGTCGTCGGCGCAGTGTCCGCGATGCGGGTACCTGCGGATCGGGCTGCACATCGACGAAAGCAATGTTGTGCGGTGCCCGGAGTGCGCGTTCGCGACGGAGCTTGATCCTGCGACCATCCGAACGTCGGTGGGTGCCGATGGGAGACGGGTGATCGAGGACGCGAAGTTCGAGGCGCCGAGGCTTCGCGTGCCTCGGCGCGTGGTTTTCTGGGGCTTGCGCGGAGTGTTCGCGGCACTGGTGCTGGCCGGTTTTCTCGTGACGTGCGTGGTCGTGGCGGACCGGATGAATGCCCGATTGGCGGCGGAACTCAAGCCCAGCGACGCGGAGCGGGACGCGAACCGGGTTGCGATGCTCGGCAGCCGCCGAGAGGATTCAAGCGTCGTGAGCCCGCGACAGGCCATCGCCGTGCAGACGATCTGGTCGAAGGGCGATGAGGCCTGGAATCTGACCGCGCCGATGATCGCCGCTCTTCCGCCGGAGATTCAGTACTATGACGGCTACAGCGGCATGGTGGCCCTGATCAGGCGAGCCTGGCGTGCCCCGGGCGATCCGGTCACTTCGTATGGTTCGGATTTGGCCCCGATCTACCTGAGTGAGGAACAGGAGGAGGACCTCGGCCGGCGGATGCTGATGGTACTGCGGTCGGCGGGGTACATCGATCGGCTCGATGCTCTGGAGGAGTTCATCGCGCCGACCGCCGCTGGTGCTGTGAGCGTTGCGGCGTTGACGAGTAGCGGGCGCACGTACGACTCGATGAGCGCCATCTCGATAGTCAACGCGGCGCGGATGTGCGAAGCCATCCGGCTCGGCGATGATGCGGAGCTTGTTCGCGCACTCCGATCGTTTCTGGGGCTCTGGGCGTTCAACCAGCGTCTTGGGTTTTACCCTGGGGCGGATGGCATGAATCATCAGTCGATGTGCCTCCCGCTTGCGGCGGTCCGGCCGGGCATGTCGCGGGCCGCGCTGGAGGAGTTCGACCGCGCGGCGGAGCAGGCCTTGTTGTATCAAGTGCCGCCGCATCTGCTGATCGAGATGGAGCTGCTCCGCCATCGCGAAGATGTGTCGCGGGAGTTGGTCGCGTTCGATCGATGGGCCGCCGTCAAGGCCCGTCGATGGCGCGGCTCGATGGTGTGGAATTGGGGCACTATTACGATTGAGTTGGGCGCATTGGACTTCTTCGGCGTTGGAAAGCTAGAGCGAGATCTGGAACTCGTTCAGGACGTGTTTCTTCAGGGTGAAGCGTTGCGGCCCGCAAGCTCATGGAAGCGTGAGCTGATACGACAGAACGAGTTCAGCGACCTGGATGGTCGGCGGCGGGTGGCGTTCGCTCTCACGGCCGGTTGCAAGTTGACGTTTACGCTGCGGGCCTTGCGGGTGCTTGTGGCGATCGAGCGATACCGGCAGGATCACGGGCGACTGCCAGAGAAGCTCGGCGACCTGTCGGGAGAGGCGATCGTTGACCCGCTGAACGGTCTTGCCTTCGGCTATCGCAGGCTCGATCCGGCGGCGGATGAGCAGGGACGGGACTTCGTGCTCTACTCGCTCGGGCTTGACGGCGTAGACGCTGGCGGCAGCAGCGGGAGCGATCAGTCTCTGTTGAGGTCGATCGCCCAACATGTACCGTTCTTCGATCTGCTCGACATTCCGCTCAACTGCGGCCCGAAGATGCGATCCCCCATGCTCGAGCCGTGAGCACGCTGCGGGGCGTGGTTGGCGATGGAGTTATTCCACCTCCACCAGGCTCGTGACCTTGCCGACGCCTTCGATGGACACTTCAACTGTGTCCCCGGCCTTGAGCCACACCTGCGGCGTGCGGGCCATGCCTACGCCGCTGGGGGTGCCGGTGACGATGACCGTGCCGGGCAGCAGCGTGGTTCCTCGGCTCAGTTCGCTCACGAGGGTGGTGCAGTCGAAGATCATGTCGCTGGTGGACGAGTCCTGCATCACCTGGCCGTTGAGGCGGGTGGTCAGGCGCAGGGCGTTGGGGTTGGGCACCAGCACCGCGGGCTGCACATCGCCAATGGGGCAGAACGTGTCGAAGGACTTGCCCCGGCAGAACTGCCCGCCCGAGCCGGTCTTCTGCCACCATCGCGCCGAGACGTCGTTGGCCGCGGCGTAGCCCATGACAAACTCGCTCACGCGCTCTCGCGGGACGTCCTTGCATGGCAGGCCGGTCTGGCTGCTCACGCCGATGATGATGGCCAGCTCGCCCTCGAAGTCGACCTGCTCGCGATCCTGGCAGACCTTGGGGATGCGGATGATGCCGTGGTCGGGGATGACGCTCGCGGGGCTCTTGACGAAGACGACGGGGCGCTCGGGGAGCGCCGAGCCCTGCTCGCGTGCGTGGGCGGCGTAGTTCAGGCCGATGCCTAGAACCTGACGGATGGGCATGGGGCCGTTGGGCGTGAGGATGTCGCAGCCGAAGGGTGTGGTGACGATGCGATGGGTCATGCGGACAGGATATCGGCGGGCGCGGCGTGCGGGGTATGACGGGTTGGCGTGGGGGCGATGGGCTCGGGCCAGCGGCGGAAATGAAAAACGCCCGGCGGGTGCCGGGCGTTACTGGGCGTTCACATGTCAATGGGGCTGGCGAGCGATTACCAGGAGTCGCCGCGATCACCGCCGCGATCCCGGCCGCCACCCCCGCCACCACCACCACCACCACCGCGACCGCCGCCGTAGCCGCCTCGGCCGCCGCCACCACCACCGCCGCCGCCATACCCACCGCGGCCA
>VYLX01000023.1_pt1 | contig 33736 bp, 24 predicted proteins | sample 5114181 | NCBI WGS metagenome assembly VYLX01 (sample SAMN12291812, study PRJNA351875) | freshwater metagenome | isolation source: freshwater lake | place: USA: Michigan, Sherman Lake | collected 2011-08-08
CCGCGGCCGGTGCTGCGCCCGCGCCGACCAGCGCGCCCGGGAACGGGCGTCGCTTGCGCATCGGCGAGGCGCTGGTGGCCGAGGGCGTGCTCACGCCGGCGCAGCTCGAGCGGGCGCTGGCGGACCAGCGGACCAATCGCCTGCAACTGGGCCAGCTGCTTGTCGAGCAGGGGATCGTCAACCCGGGCACGCTCGTGAGGGCGCTTGCGCGATGCCTCGGGGTCAAAGGCGTGTCGATCCGTCACGGGCTCGCGGACCCCGCGCTGCTGAAGGAACTGGGCGCTGAGGAAGCCGAGCGGCTCAAGGTGCTGCCACTGTTCAAGGTTCACGGCGTGCTGACGGTGGCGATGGCCGAGCCGGGGAGCCTGCCGACGATCGATCGCCTTCGCGAACTGACCGGCTGCCGGATCCGTCCGGTGCTGGCGATGGAAGCGAACATTCTCGAGTACATCCGCAAGCTCTCCAGCGGCAGGGGAGGGGCGGCGGAGAGCTCGCAGGGCGAGGCCGACGAGGGCACATCGAGCGTCGAGGCGTTTCTGACGCAGCTCGCCGAGCAGAACGTCGAGGTCGTCGAGCGCGAGAGCGTCGACGACGGGCCGAGCACGGACCTGGACAAGCTCGTCGCGGGCTCGCCCATCGTGAACCTGGTGAACATCGCGCTGCTGACGAGCGTGCGCGACGGGGCGAGCGACATCCATATCGAGCCCGACCGCAAGGGCACGCGGATCCGCTATCGCATCGACGGGGTGCTGCGCGACCTGATGAGGCCGCCGGCGGGCATGCACGCGAGCATCGTTTCGCGCGTGAAGGTGATCGGGAAGATGGACATCGCGGAGAAGCGCGTGCCGCAGGAAGGGCGCGTGCGGATCATCGCCGAGGAGCGCGACATCGACCTGCGTGTGAGCACGATGCCGACGCTGCTGGGCGAGAAGGTCGTGGTGCGCATCCTGGACAAGGCGAACCTGAAGGTGCGGATGGAGGAACTCGGCTTCCGTGCCGAGGCGCTGGCGATCCTCAAGCGTGTACTGGAGCAGCCGCACGGGCTGGTGCTGGTCACGGGCCCGACGGGCAGCGGCAAGACGACGACGCTGTACTCTGCGCTGGACCTGCTGCGCGGGCCGGAGGTGAACATCCTCACCGTTGAGGATCCGGTGGAATATCAACTGGACCTGGTGAATCAGATTCAGGTTCACGAGCAGATCGGGATGAGTTTCGCGCGGGCGCTGCGCAGCATCCTGCGTCAGGACCCCGATGTGATCATGGTCGGCGAGGTGCGCGATCAGGAAACGGCCCGCGTCGCGCTGCAGGCGGCGCTGACGGGGCACCTGGTGCTCGCGACGCTGCACACCAACGACGCGCCGGGTGCGGTGGCGCGATTGAACGACATGGGCATCGAGGCGTACCTGCTCAGCAGCGCGCTCAACGGCGTGGTGGCCCAGCGCCTGACGCGGACGATCTGCACCAAGTGCGCGACGAAGTACTACCCGACCGAGGGCGTGCTGCGCGATGCGGAGCTGCTCGAGCACGCCGGACGCAGTTTCCGCAAGGGCAGCGGCTGCCCGTCGTGTCACGACAGCGGGTTCCAGGGTCGGTTGGGTGTGTACGAGGTCATGGAGGTCACGCCAACGATCCGGCGGATGATCCACCGCGGCGCCGCGACGCACGAACTGCGGGAGCAGTGCACGCGCGAGAACATGCTCACACTGCGTCAGGAGGGCGTGCTGCTGGCCCTCGACGGCAAGACGAGCCTTGAGGAAGTGCTGCGCGTGACGCACAACGACGAGGACCCGGCCGCGGGTTCGCCGGCGGGTGTGCGCCACGCGATCACGACGCACAGCGACGGGAGGGCCGTCGCGTGAACGTGCAGTGGACCGGATACGACGTCAACGGCGCGCCGATCCGCGGCGTGATCGATGCGCCCAGCACCGCAGAGGCCCGCGAACTCCTGCGCAAGCGCGGCGTCTTTGTCTCGAGCGTCAGCCAGGCGGGCGAGGGCGCCCAGGTCGACAGCGCGCGGGGCCGAACGGGCACGCACGGCACGCCGGCGGGCGAGAGTGTCGGTATTGCGGAGATCATCGCGGGCGGATACTCGTCGCTGGCGTCGGCGTTCGGGGCGACCTCGCGACTGCGAAGCACGGGGCTGATGGTCCGCCAACTGGCGGTGCTCGTGCAGACGGGCACGCCGCTGGCCGAGTCGCTGATGGTGCTGGAGAAGCAGATCCCCGATGGCCCGTTCCGCGAGGTGATGCGCGACGTTCGCGAGCGCGTGGAGAACGGCGGGACGCTCAACGAATCCATGGCGGCGCACCCCAGGTGGTTCGGGCCGGTGGTCACGAGCCTGATCGCGGCGGGCGAGTCTCGCGGCAAGCTCGCGGAGATGCTGCTGCGCATCGCGACGCTCAACCGCCAGGAAGTCAAGGTGCGTCAGTCGCTCTCGGGCGCGATGATCTACCCGTCGCTGCTGATGGTCATCGCCTTCGCGGTCGTGGTGGCGATGGTGGCGTTCGTCATGCCCAGGTTTCAGGGAATGTTCGAGAACCTCGGCGCGGACCTGCCGCCGACGACGCAGGTGCTCATGAGCGCGAGCGCGTTTCTGCGGACGTGGTGGTGGGCGGTGCTGGCGGCGGTGATTCCGGGCGGGCTGGGGCTGCTGGCGTGGGTGGTGTCCGAATCGGGCCGCGGCGTGCGCGATCGGGCGCTGCTGATGCTGCCGCAGGTGCGGGGCGTTGCGCGGTCGCTGATCACGGCGCGGATCGCGCGGATCCTGGGTGTGCTGCTGGATGGTCGCGTGACACTCGTTGATGCGCTGGCGCTGACCAGCGCCAGCGCGGGCAACGGGCTCTACCAGACGCTGCTCCGCGAGGCCCAGGACGCGGTGACGCGCGGCGAGTCGATGTGCGGGGCGCTCTCGGACGCGCGGCTGATCCCGGCGAGCGTGTGCGAGGCGGTCCGCAGCGGCGAGCGCTCCGGGCAACTAGCGGCGGTGCTGCTGAGCGTCGCGGACTTCATGGACGAGGACAACGAGATCTCGCTGCGGACGATCTCATCGCTGATCGAACCGGTCATCCTCATCGTGCTCGGGCTGGTCGTGGGCGTCATCGCCACGAGCATGTTCCTGCCGCTCTTTGATCTGACCAGCGCCGGCGGGGGCGCGGGGGGTGCGGGCAGTGCGGGCGGTACGGGGGGTGCGCCATGAAGTGGTCCGGCGACGCAGGGCGACGTGTCATCGGTGTGGACGTGACGCCCGCCGCGATCGTGCTGGCGCAGTCGCGGCCGCACGCCGGTGCGAGCCAGCACGTCGAGCGCTTTGCGGTGCTCGATCGCGCCGCGGGCGGGCCCGTGAGCGAGGACGAGGCGGCGCGGGTCATGGGCGTGCTGGCGCGGCGCGGGTTCGTCGGCAGGCGGCTGGTCCTGGGCCTGAGCGGGCCGAACATCGCGGGCGAGGTTATCTCGTTGCCGGCGATCACGAGCAAGGCCCCGCTCCATGCGCTCGCGTGCGCGGAGCTCGCGCGGCTGCGCCGATGGGACGAGCAGACGATGGAGTGCGCATGGTGGACACTGCCCGCCTCAGCACCCGCGCCCGTCGGCGGTGCGGCGGCATCCGGCGGCCCGAGCGCGTCGGCCGGCACCAGCGCCATGTGCATCGGCGCGCAGCACGCGCACATCGAGCCCATGCTCGCGCCGTGGCTGGCCGCGGGCGCGGACGTGGTCGCGGTGGACGCGCGATCGCTCGCGATGTGGCGCTCGGCGGTGCCTTCGCTGCCATCGGCGCGAGGCGTGCTGTCGATGATCCTGGATGTCCGGCGAGACGGCGCAACGATCCTCGTCTTCGCCGGGCGCACGCTCGTGTACGAGCGCTCGCTGGCGGATCTGGCGATGAGCAGGGCGATCGCGCTTGCCGGCGAGCGCCTGGGCGTCGCGCCGGCGGTCGTTCACGAACTCTGGACCTGCGCGAACGCGTCGGCGATTCCGGCGGCCCTCGGCGGGAGCGCGGTGCTGGATGTGCTCCGCGACTGCGCGACCACAACCGTCCGCTCGCTCGCGGAGGAGGCCCGCGTCTCCGGGGCGTACGCGTCCGGTCGATTCTCGGCGACGCTGGGAGAGGGCTCGGTCGTGCTGATCTGCGGCGACGCCGCGACGCTGCCGGGGCTTGCAGACCTGCTGGCCGCCGAGGGGCTTGCGGGCGTGCGATTGGTCGAGGGGCAGCCTTCGCTGCTGGCCGCGCGCGGGCTGTCGATCTGGTGCCCGCCCACGCACGCCTCGCGTGCCCGGGGGGCCGCATGAACGGCGCGAACCTCCTGCCCCGGCACATGGTGCACGCCCGCGCGATGCGGGCACGGCGCACGCTCTGGCTGCGCGGCGGCGGTGCGTACGCCGCGCTTGTCCTGGGCGCAACACTGTGGCTGAGCGTCGGGAGCGGGCTCGAGCCCGCGCGCCTGTCGGCGGAGGTCGCGGAGCTGACCGATCGCCGCGGCGTGCTCGAGCGCGACGCCGAGACGCTCCGCGCACGCAACGCCGCGCTGCGCACGAAGGTCGAAGCGGCCCGCGCCGTCGGACGCCAGCCCGACTGGAGCGTGATGCTCGATGCGCTCGCGTCGATGATGGGCGACGCGATCGCGCTGGAGCGTCTGGAACTGCTGCCACCGGCCGATCGGGCCACGGCCCCCACCATCACGCTCCGCGGCGTGGGCGACTCGCCGCGAGAGGCCGCGGACTTCGCGCTGCGCCTCGAACATTCGAGGCTGTTCTCTGTCGTCACGCTGAGCGAGACCCGCCCGCGTGTCGTCGCGGGCACCGAACGGGCCGAGTTCTCCATCACCGGCACGCTCGATGTCTCGTCTCCGCCTGATGCCGTCCGCGGATCGACACCCGCCCCGACCCTCGGCGCCGCGGGCGAGTCCGCCCAGCGCCCGCCAGCACCCGGGGGTGCGCCGTGAAGCAGAACGGTCTTCTCAACACGCCGCGCGGGCTCGACGGGGCCTGCATGACGGCACTGGCCGCGGCGACGATCCTGGCGTTCGTCCTGGGCGTTCGGCCCGCCTTGCAGCGGCACAGCGAGGTCGGCGATCTGCGCGCGAGCGTCGCCGCCGCACGCGACGAGGCCCGCGAACTGGCGCAGACCATTCAGAACCTTGGCCAGGAGCGCCAGCGGCTCGAGAACGAGCAGTCGCGATCACAGATCACGCTCTCCGGCCCCGACCAGCGCACGCGCGTGCTGCGCGACATCGCCGGGACTTTCGAAGCGGCCCGCCCACTCGGCCTGCGCGTCGGGGCGATCGATGCGGGCGAGACCGCTCCCGCAGGGCGGCACCTGGTCACCCCCATCGCTGTCACCGGGCGTGCGCCGCCCGGCGTTGTGCGCAACGTGCTGGTGGATCTGCGAAGATCACTGCCGGACGTGGGCGTGCGAAAACTCGTGCTGGCCCGGAGCGTGGACACATCGCAGGCCGCCGGCGAGTTCTCGGTCGAACTGACCTGGTTCGCCGCAGCCAGCGCTCGTTCGGCCCCGACACAGGGCGATGCGGGTTCTGCGGTCTCGGGGGTTGGTGCGGACGGTGCGGATCGGTGAATCGCCCGCACCTTCGAAAGTCCGCCGAGCAGACTTGACGCCCGGCGGCGCAAATCGTCTGTTTCATGCGTGAAGCTCAACCGTCAACGGACCATCTCGCTCTCCGTGCTCGGCGTCGCTCTGCTTGGGCTGGGCGTTGATCGCTTCCTGCTCGGCGGCACCGGACCGGCGAGCACGGCCGCGGCGCCCACCGCCGCGAGCACGCACGCCGGTCACACTCGACCGGCGGCATCCGGTACGCCCGGCACATCCAATGCGCCCCCTCCATCGCGCGCTGGCGCGGCGACATCGCGGGCTCGCGGCGCGCAGGTCACGCTGGACCTCTCGGGCCTGGCTGATCGGCTCGATGCGCTCGACTTCGCCCCGGCTCATCGCGACGCGTTCACGCCGCCGGCGTCATGGATCGTCGCCTCACCGGACAGCACTCAGGCTTCGCCCAATCCGCCGAGCATCAGCGCCGCGATGAGCGGGGTCGGTGCGATCGTCGATGGCGAGTTTCACAGTGTCGGCAGCGTCATCGCGGGCTGGACGCTCCTGAGCATCGAAGGCGGCACGGTGACCCTGCTGGACCCATCGGGCCAGCGCGTCCAGCGCACCGCCGAGCCCGTCAAGCAGACGCCCCGGTCAATCGTGCGCGTCGCCAATGACGGACCGCACTCCGCGGACCGATAACCCCCGATCACAAGGGTCGACTGTCGGGCCGCGGCCAGCATCTTCGGCACGCATGGCGCCAGGTCCGCACTGGACACGTCGTCGTCTCGATGCACTGAGCGGTGTGCTCTGTGCGTCCCGCATCGATCCGGATCGATGCCGGATGTTCTCGGGCGTTGGCACCAGTGCAGGGCCCGGATTGTGCCCGCGCCAGCACGTTCGCTGAGGCGCACGCTCAAGTCGGGCCCGCGGTGGACCGATCACCAACGTGTCGGTCTTTCACGTTTCAATCACTCCGATGGAGCATCGCATGCACTCTCGACTTCAACGCGGCCGTGGCGGTTTCAGCCTGATCGAACTGGTGATCGTCGTCGTGATCATCGGCATCATCGCGGCGATCGCGATCCCGCGCATGAGCCGCGGCGCCGCCGGCGCTGCTGATGCGAACCTCCAGGCGAACCTGCGCACCCTGCGCAACGCGATCGATCTTTTCTACACCGAGCACGGCAACACCTATCCCGCCGTAACCACGATCACCGACCAACTCACGCAGTTCACCAGCGATGCTGGCGAGGTCAGCACCGAGCAGAAGAAAGAGTTCATCTTCGGCCCGTACCTGCGAGAGGTTCCCGCCCTGCCCGTCGGGGCCAAGCGCGGCTCTCGCGGCTTCGCCGCCGCCGACGCAACGGGCATCGGCTGGATCTACGCCGAGGCCACCGGTCAGATCAGCGCGAACACGACCGATACCGAGGTCGACGTCCGCGGCGTGAAGTACAGCGCGTACTGATCCGCCCGCCCGGCGGGCACAGGAGACCGCTCCCCGTGCTCGGCAACACGTCCTCAATCATCGAGACCTTCCGACCCCACAGCCGCTCGCGGTCGTGCCCCACGGCACAACCACGGGCGGCTTTCCGTTGGCATCGACGCGGCTTTACGCTCCTGGAACTGCTGGTCGTCATCACCGTTCTGGGCATCGCCACCGCGATCGTCGCGCCGCGCTATGGGCGGTCCATCGCCCGCACCCGCGCCGACGCAGCGTTGGAACGCATGCTGGCAGACATTCGGCGAGCGCAAGCCCTGGCTCGCGCTACCAGCACCGCGCTGTCGCTCGAGCTCCGCGCCGATGAGACGGCGTACATCCTCCCCACGACGAGGACCCTCGATAATGCACTGTCGCCCGAGCGCGTAACGCTCGGAGACAGCCCTTACTTCGCCTCCGCGCTGTTGTGCCACCTCGAAGGACCCCTCTGTGCGCTCCACATCGACGCCTTCGGCCGCATCGCGACGACCGGATCGATCGAGCTCCGCGTGGGCGAGCAAGTCCGCTGGATAGGCATCGTCGGCGGTCGCGCCGTCGAGCGCGATCCGAACGATGCGCGGGTGATCGGAGAGCACCGATGATCCGCTCCAGAGGCTTCACGCTCGTCGAACTTGTCGCTTCGCTGGGCGTGACCTCCATCATCCTCGGCGCGCTCGGCTCGGTCTTTGTGCTCAGCGCCAGCGCACTGCCCGGCACGCGCGGAGCGCAGGTCGCCATCGACCGCGCCGAAGTGGGCGTGGCCCTGTCGCGCCTGAACGACGACTTGCTCGTCGCCACGAGGGTCCGCAAAGCCAACTCGCGCGCCGTCGTTCTGACGCTTCCCGATCGCACCGACGATGGTCAGCCCGAGACTGTCACCTGGGCCTGGTCCGGCACCGCCGGCGAGCCGCTGACACGCACGCAGAACGGCGAGCCCGCGGAGATCATCCTCCCGAACGTCACGACGCTCTCGCTGGCTTTCACCCTTCGCTCGCAGACCCCGCTCGCCTCGGGCCTGCCCAGCGCCGGGACCGAAGTCCTCGTCGCCTCCGGCGGAAGCGAGGCCAACAGCAGCACGGTCGCGGTGACGGCACCCTCCAGCGTCGCGCAGTCATTCCGCGTCGCTCTGCCAGCCGACGCCATCTCGTGGACACCCTCGCGCATCCGCCTGCGGGCCCGCACGAGCGGCCTCATCGACGGGTCCACCGACATCCAACTCCGGACCGCCGTCGCAGGCACGATCTCCATCGGCGGCACCACGCTCTTCGGCGCGACCATCGCCGAGTCCTCACTCAGCGGCTCGGGCGGCTGGATCAACGTGCCCGTCTCGGGCGTGTCGCCGCTGCCGGTCACCGCCGTGCCACGGCTGTCGCTGGCGCTGGCCCACCGCGGCGGCGTCGAATCCATGCGTGCGTTCGTGCATGCCGGCCCGCAGCCCGTTGGCACCGACTTCTACACCGGGGTCGCGTTGACCAGCACGTGGGTCGACGCGGGCAGCAGGAGCCTGAACTTCGAGGTGTACGCACGCGTGCTCCGCACGCCCCCGGCGGCCGCCGCGACGCACCGGCTCTGCGGTGTCGATGTCGGCCTGACCACGCCGCGCGGCGCGCTGCGCACCACCATGCTCCTGCCCAACGAGCCGGGGGTGATCCCATGATGAACCGAAGGGGCATCTCGATGGTCGAGGCGCTGCTGTCGATCGTCGTCATCGCTGGCCTGGGCCTGGCGGCGATCAACGCCGTCAGCAGGGTCGCCGACACGCGCCAGCGCAGCGCCGACGCCGCGATGGGCCAGTGGATCGCCCAGCACCTCATGAGCGAGATCATGTCGCGCCCGTTCAACGGCGTGATCCCCGTCACCACACTCGGCCCGAGCAACGCCGAGAAGTCTCAGCCCAACCGCGTGGCGTGGGACGATGTCGATGACTACGACACGCTGGACGAATCCCCGCCGCGCGATGCGATGAACAACGCCATCGTCAGCGATGGCGAGGGCTGGCGGCGCACGACGCGCGTGACGTACTTTGCGCCGGACGAACTCGCGGAGGCGTTCACAACGAACCGTCGCTGCAAACTCATCGAAGTCACCGTCTGGCGCAACGGGCGCCCGGTGATGACGCTCAGCCGCTTGCGAACCGATGCGCACGACCAGGCGATCATGAACCCGCCCTCGCGGGCGTGGTCGACGACCGGAACGAGCATCGTCAACGCGATCGGAGACCAGCCGTGAAGCACGCCGGCACCGTGAAGGATCTTCGCACGCGCGCGGGCACATCTCATGCCCGGAGCCGCCGCGGGCCGGCCTGTCAGACTCGCGGCACGGTGTACCTCATCGTCCTCTCGACCGTCACGCTCGTCGTGGCCATGTCGCTGACGGGCCTGACGCTCGCGCAGGCGCAGCGGCGTGCTGTGGCCATCGACGTCGACACCGATCATGCCCGCGCGCTGGCTCTGTCGGGAGTCGAGGTTGGTCTAGAGATGATCAATACGGCGGGCACCTGGCGCTCCCGCGTCGGGCGCAACGGTTCGCTGACGTCGTTCAGCCTGGGACCCGGACGCGTCGCGATCGCCGCCGCCGATCCGCTCGACGACGACCTTGCCGACTCACCGACGGACCCCGTGACTCTCACCGCCACCGCGAAGGTCGGCCACGCGCTGCAGACCGTCGCGGTCGGTCTCGAGCCGCAGTACACGCCCGCCCGCGTCCTCTCGCGGGGTCTGGCGGCGGGCGGCACGATGACACTGAGCGACGCCGCGGTCATCGCCACCACGCCCATCGCCGCGAACGTCAGCATCACCGCCGCTTCATCGAGCATTATCGCCGACGCCGAGAGCCTGCTGATCATCGGCGGCACGTTCCACGCCGGCCAGCGCGTGCTCTCGCTGGCCGACCCGATGCCCGCCGGCGTCGCCTCGGCGTACACCGCCGAGGGCACGAGCATCCCGCTCTCGCAGGTCAAGAGCAACGAGCTGCGCGACATCCTGCTCAGCCCAGCGAGCAACCCGCTGTCGGGCACGCTCAACCCGCGCGGGGTGTACATCATCGACTGCGCAGGCCAGAGCCTGAGGATCCGCAACGTCCGCATCGTCGGCACACTCGTTCTGCTCAACGCCGGCACAGACACGCGCCTGGACGAAGGCGTGCTCATGGAGCCCGCGCAGCCGGGCTACCCCGCGCTGGTCGTCGATGGTCCGCTGCACGTCCGTGTTGACGGACGCGCTCTGACAGAAGACGGCGATGTCAACTTCAACCCGCCGGGCTCGCCCATCGGCGGCGTGACAAACTCCGCCACCAGCGACACCTTCGCCAGCGGCATCGTCGGCGTGGTCTACGCCTCGGGCGAAATCTCCTTTGACGGCACGCTCGCGCTGCAGGGCTCGATGATCGCCGGGACGAACATGAGAGTTCGCGGCTCGCTGACGATCGGACGCTTCCTCGACACCCTGGCGTTCCCGCCGCCGGGCTTTCGTGACCGCATGGTCATGGCCGTGGTCCCCGGCTCATGGTCGCGCGTGGTGGATCTCAACACGCCCAAGGAACCCGAAGACGAGCCGATCAAGCCCGTCCGCTAGGCCGCGATCGATCCCGGGCGCATCACCGGGCCGGGCAGGCTCTGCGTGCCTACTAGCATCGGCTGCTGCGGCGCCGCCACCGCCACCATCTGGTCGTACGCGCTCAGGTCCAGCGTCACAAAGAGCGGCACCAGCGCCGGGTCCAGTTGCGTTCCCGCGCTGCGCACCAGTTCGGCCAGCACCTTCTCCCGCGGCATCGCCGGGCGATACGCCCTGCTGCTGCTCATCGCGTCGAAGGTGTCGGCCAGGCCCACGATCCGCGCCACCAGCGGGATCTGCTCGGCCCGAAGTCCGTGCGGATACCCCCGGCCGTCCCATCGCTCGTGGTGGTGCATCACGCCCGGCAGCACATCGTTGAGCATCGGGATGTCACGCAGAATGCGGTGCCCGATCTCCGGATGCATCTTGATCAGCCCGAACTCTTCGTCGGTCAGTTTGCCCGGCTTGGTCAGCACCGCCTCGGGCACCCCGATCTTGCCGACATCGTGCACCAGCCCGCAGATATTCAGCCGTTCCGCAGCGTCCTCGCCCAGGCCCGCGGCACGGGCGATCAGCGATGAGAGATGCGCCACACGCGACGAGTGGCCGCAGGTGTACCGGTCCTTGGCGTCGATCGCGCTGGTCAGCGCGCTGAGTGTGCCCATGAACATCGCCTGCTGACGCGCGTACAGCATCGCGTTCTCGAGAAACGCGCCGAAGTACCCGCCCGCCGCCTCCAGCAGGTGCGTGTCATAACTGGACACGATCGGATCCTCGCCGCGCTTGTCCCCCGCCAGCACCGCGCCGAGCAGACGCTCGCCACGCACGATCGGCAGCACCACCACCTGCCCCACGTCCCCCGGAAGCCCGGGCACCGACGAGGTCACCACCGGCGCGCCCGATCGCGGCGCGTTGGCCAGCAGCCCGCGCAGCGCCCCGACGATCGTCGCCGGATCTCCCGGCAACGGCCCGCAGTGCAGCAGACGATCGCCCGCGACCTGCGCCGCATCGGGCTCGAAGGCGAAGTACGCCGCCAGCCATCCGAAACTCATCGACGCATGCAGACGCGACACCCCGTTGTCGAAGAACTCCCGTGGGCGCGACAGCACGTTCATCGAACGCCCGAGGTAGTACAAGGCGTCGATGGTCTCAAAGCCCTCGGTCAACTGCCGCGTGAAGCCCGAGATCGTCACCTGATCATCGCACACCCGCGCAAGGTCGTCGATCATCCACCCCAGCGTGCGGCGCAGCGCGGGAACGCTCTCCGGGCGGTGCCGGCACATGGGCTCGACCAGCCGCTGCGCCGAGCGAACCTCCAGCCCGCCCATCGCGCTGATCACCTCGAACCACTCCTCCTCCAGACACGTCGGCGAGAGCGCCAGCGCCAGCAGCGTCTCCCCGCGACCCCCGCCCGCCAGCGTCTGCGCGCGGATCGGGATCGCGTACATCCCGCGCACCGGCGACACCGGTTCGGGCTCGTCGGTCAGGCTCCAGCCACGCGCCACAGGCTCCAGCAGTCCGCGAAGCGTCGGCGAGCCCAGGAATCCCGCCAGCGACAAGTCGTCCGTCGGCGTCGGACCCAGATCGCCCCCGGGGCCCACATTCCACACCGCCAGACCAAGTTCAAGGCACCGCGTCCGCAGCGCCGCGACCGTCGGCAACTTCACAGGCTCTACTCGATGAATGTTCACGCCGCCTCCCGGTGTTCCACACCATCCGCCGTCGACTTCAGCAGCACCACCGCACGACGCAGCAAGTCCCGCGCACCGAACGGCTTGGTCATCAGTTCACGAATGTTCGCGCCGAGAACCTGCTCCTCGCTGACCGAGTACCCTCGCGCCGTCAGCATCAGCACGGGCACCCCGGACGTCCGAACATCCGCAAGCAGTTCCCGCGCCAACTCCAGCCCGCTGAGGTGGGGCATCTGCAGGTCCGTGATCACAAGGTCCGGGCGACGCTCCCGCGCACGAACCAGCGCCTCCGCGCCGTCGCGCGCCTCGACGACCTCCGCGCCGGCGGATCGCAGCTTCGCGACCACCACCAGACGAATGTGCGTCTCGTCGTCGGCGACTAGCACCAACGGACGACCCTCGAACTTCTCCGCTTCGGGCATGGTCACGCGTCTCTCCTGATCTGCATCGCTTCACGCCGGCACAATCCGAACTCCCGCCGCCCCTTCCGCCACCTTCGCCGGCCCTTTGCTCCATCGAGCCACGCACCGGCACGCACCAGCCCCCGCGCGCACTTTCGGCCCACCTCGCCGGAATCTGCGCACGGCGCGCCACACAACCGCACCCATCGTCACGCATTGACACCGCTCGAGCGCCTGCGCAGCGACCGCGCCTCGGTGATCCACCGCATGTGCCGAAAGTTCTCGGACCACCACCACCCGCCCCACCACCCAACCCATTTACCCGCGCATTACTTCGGCGCAGGCACCGGCACCGGCGGATCCTTCGGAGCAGGAACCGGCGCGGGTGCCGGCCCTGGTGCCTGCCCGGGCGCTTGCCCTGGTGCCTGCCCCGGTCCCGGCCCAGCGGCAGGATCCGCAGCGAGCAATGCCCGGACCTCCGCCGGCATCGCGAACAGCGCCGCATCCAGCACCGCCGGGTGCTCGATCTTCTCGAGCGTCATCGTGCTGAGCGCACGGCCGTCCAGCAGCGTCGTGATCCGCATCGGGATCAACACCCCGTCCGCCGCGGTGTACCGCTCATATGTCACGCGCACGCCGATCTTCTGACCACCGGGAAGCGTCACGTCCCACGCCGTCGCCAGCAGAAGGCCCGTCTGCTCATCGAACGACGCGACCATCGCCGAGCCGTCCATCGCGATGAGCTGCACATCCGCCAGCGATCGATCCGCCAGCCGTGAACGCCCCGTCGTCCGCATCTGCCGATACATCGCGCCGGGCTCCAGCGCCCAGTGGATCGCGGCCTGTCGCTTGAACGCGGCCAGTTCCGTCCCCGACAGCAGCCGGGGCGGACGCATCGAGGTCTTCTCCCACGCGTGCACCCCGTCGGTCCCCTGATCGATCGCCCCCAGCTGCGTCAGCTCCGTGCGCACGAGCATCATCCCCGGCGCCTTCTGCTGGATCGTCACCGTGCCGCGGATCTGCCCGACGACCTCCACCGTTCCCGTGCTGATCCGTGCGCCGAGCCGGGCCTGCGCATCGCGCCCGCCCGTCGCCGCGACAAATCGCTCGAACAGCACGGCCGCATCGGGCAACGGCGCGGATGCCGGTTCGGCTGCCGGCGTCGCGCCTGGGGCCGGCGCCGGGTCGGGCACCGAATCTGGCTTGGTCGCGGGCGCTTGCGGTTGCTGCCCCTGCGCCGCCGCCGCCACCGAAAGCACCGCCATCGCCAGCACATTCGCACACGAGGTTCGACGCATCATGAAAGCCTCCGATCGCGATCGGGGTCTCACCCCGGCCCTCGCACACCATGCCGCCAGGTCCGAATTCACTTCAGCGCCGCCGCGGAAACACACGCCCCCGCCTCTCGGCGGGGGCGCGATGATCACATCTTGTTCACGGACCAGCGGTGCTCAGAGAACACTCCGCGGCCCGATCGACCGGCATGCCTCACGGCTTGGGCTTGTCCGCAGGCTTGTCTTTGGGCTTGTCGTTGGGCTTGTCAGACGGCTTGTCGCCGTCCTTGGGCTTGGCATCCTCGCCGGGCTTGTCGTTCGGGGCCTTGCCCGACTTCTGGAGTTTGTCCACGCCGCGATCCAGCGCCGCGCGGATGGCCTTCTCGTTGAAGCCCTGTCCGGTGTAGAGCACCCGGCCATCGTGGTCCATGATGAAGAACGCCGGAATGCCGGTCACGCCGTACTGCGTCGCGACATCGTCGCCCTTGAGCAGCAGGCCGTAGGTGTAGCCCTTGTCCTTCTTGAACTTCACCGCGTCGCCGCGCTCCCACGTGTTGATCCCGTAGATCTTCACGCCCTTGTCCTTGTATTCCTCGTGCATCTTCTGCACCGCGGGCATCGCCGCGATGCACGGGCCGCACCACGTCGCCCAGAAGTCGATCATCACCACGCTGCCCTTGAGTTCCGACAACTTCACCGTCTCGCCCTCGGCGTCCTTGAGCGTGAAGTCCGGCGCCGCCGACCCGACGCGCACATTCCCCGCCCGACCCTTCTCCTGGGCCCGGTCCTTGCCGCGATCGCGCTTGGCCGGGCCGTCGCCCTGCTGCGCCAACACATCGCTCGACAGCACCACGAGCCCGCCCACCGGCAGCGCCAGCGCCGCGACCGCAAGAATCGTCAGAACCTTGGACTTCATCTGCTTCCTTTCGTTCAGGGACGGTGTCGCATCGTTCAGGCCCGTTGCCTGTTCGTTCGAGCCTACCCCGGATTCGACGCCCGCGGGGCATCGGATGTTCTCAAGATTCTGCATACCAGCAGGATTTCGGTATACTCCACCCTCTCCCGGACGCTTCACGCGTTCTCACGCCCCGCAACGGCCAGCCAGCCACACTCCTGCGAACAAAATCCTTATGTCCTCAGCCCACGCGCCCGCCAACCCGCCGTCTTCGTCGGGTCTGCTCCAAGCCCCGTCCGACGCCCCCAAAGGCGCGTACGACGAAATGTACATTGAAAGCGGGCCGCGCCCGCACTATCAGGGCCTGCATCAGACCCTCAGCGCCCTCGGTGCCGACGAACTCTGGCGTCGCCAAGCCGCCGCCGACATGTCGTTCCTCCATCAGGGCATCACCTTCACGGTCTACGGCGACCAACGCGGCACCGAGAAGATCTTCCCCTACGACGTTCTCCCACGTCTCATCCCCGCCCACGAGTGGGACACCATCCAGCGCGGCCTGGCCCAGCGGCTCATCGCACTCAACCTCTTCCTCAAGGACGTCTACCACGAAGGAAGGGTCTTCGACGAGGGCATCGTCCCGCGCGAACTCATCTGGTCCTGCAAGCACTTCCGCCGAGAGATGCGCGGCGTCCACGTTCCGCGTGATGTGTACGTGACGGTCTGCGGGTCGGACCTCATCCGCATGCCCGACGGCCGCTTCGCCGTGCTCGAGGACAACCTGCGCGTCCCCTCGGGCGTGTCGTACATGCTGGCCAACCGCCAGGTCATGAAGCGCGTCTTCCCCGCGGTCTTCAAGTCCGCCGGCATCCAGCCCATCGACCATTACGCCCAGTCCCTGCTGACCGCGCTCCGCGCCCTGGCCCGCCCTGACATCGCCGACCCGCACATCGTGCTGCTGACCCCCGGCGTGTTCAACAGCGCGTACTTCGAGCACGCGTTCCTGGCTCGCCAGATGGGCATCCAGCTCGTCGAGGGGCGCGACCTGATCGTCCACGAGGGCGTTGTCTATTGCCGAACCACCGAGGGCCTCCGGCGCGTCGACGTGATCTACCGCCGCATCGACGATGACTTTGTCGACCCCGTCGTCTTCCGGCGTGACAGCCAACTGGGCGTTCCCGGGCTCTTCGCCACCATCCGCATGGGCAACGTCGCCGTCGCCAACGCCGTGGGCAACGGCGTCGCGGACGACAAGGCCGTGTACGCGTACGTCCCGCGCCTGATCCGCTTCTATCTCAAGCAGGACCCGATCCTGCCCAACATCGACACGTACCTCCTGGGCGAGGACGACAGCCGATCGTTCGTGCTCGACCGTCTTCACGAAATGGTCGTCAAGGCCGTGGGCGAGAGCGGCGGCTACGGCATGCTCATCGGGCCTCACGCCACACGCGAGCAGCGCGAGGACTTCCGCCAGCGCATCCTCGCCGACCCGCGCAACTACATCGCCCAGCCGACGATCAACCTCAGCCACGCGCCGTGCTTCATCAACGGCGCGCTCGAATCCCGCCACGTCGATCTGCGCGTCTACGTCCTGTGCTCGGGCAGCGTCGACAAGGTCGTCATCTGCCCCGGCGGGCTCACCCGCGTCGCCCTCAAGAAGGGCTCGCTGGTGGTCAACTCCTCACAAGGCGGCGGCAGCAAGGACACCTGGGTGCTCAACCCGGGACACGACCGCGAATCGATCGGAGGTGCGCCGTGATGCTCTCCCGCGTGGCCGACAGTCTGTACTGGATGAGCCGCTACCTCGAGCGCGCCGGGCACACCGCCAGCGTGCTGTCGCTGCAGTTGCAGGTCGCGCTGGATCAGTCCCCCACCGCCGCCATGGCCGGCTGGCTCCGCCTGCTCAGCAGCCTCCGCGTCGAACTGCCGGGCGAGGCCATGACCGATACCTCCGCCGCGCTCCGCCTGATCGGCTTCGATCAAACCAGCCCCGCTTCGATCGTCTCCTGCGTCGCCGCGGCCCGCTTCAACGCCCGCCAGGTCCGCGAGCAGATCTCCGGCGAGATGTGGGAGCAGATCAACCGCCTGTACATCTGGACCTCCAGCGAAGACCTCGACGCACTGGCCTCCCGCAACCCCCAGGAACTCTTCGACCGCGTGCAGACCACCGCGCACCTGTTCCAGGGGCTCAGCGACAGCACCATGTCGCGCGGGCAGGGTTGGCACTTCATGCAGCTCGGCCGCGCCATCGAGCGCGCCTGCAACGTCTCCTCGCTCCTGGCGGCACACTTCGCCTGGCTCGATCAGGCCCCCACCGCCACCCCGACGACCGAGGACTACACCGAATGGGCCGGCCTGCTCCGCGGAAGTGCGGCGTACGAGGCCTATTGCAAACTCAACTCCGCCGAACTCCGCCCCGAACGCATCGTCGAGTTCCTCCTGCTCAATCCCGACTTCCCTCACGCCGTCCGCTTCAGCCTTCAGGTCATGAACGACGCGCTCCAGTCTCTGGAGCTCGAAGCAACCGGTGTAAAGGTTCGGCATAGGAGCAGCGGCGGTGGTGGCGGTGCGCCGAGGATCGGCGAAGCCCGTCGAATCGTCGGCAGAGCACTCGCCTCACTGTCGTTCAGCGATCTGGATGAAATCATGCAACAGGGCCTGACACGAGTCGTCCTGGACGTGCGTAAGTCCTGTGAGGACGTGCACTTCGCTGTCTCTCGCCAGTACATCTCCTACCCCATCGACTTCTCCGTTCTCGCGCCCGCAAGCCTCACGCCCGCATCATCCACGTCATGACTCGAAGCCCAGATACTCGCAGATACACCTCCGCAGGGAGTTCGAGCAGGCCTCCCATCACTCGTTGACTCCGGTCTTCGTTCGCGGCGTTTGGTACACTTCCATCTCGAATTTGTTCCTTTCATGCGACGCTTCATGAACTACGCCATAGAGCACACGACGACGTTCAACTACCCGCAGCCAGTCCGCGAGAGCGTGATGGAGGCCCGGCTCAAGCCCAGGCTCGACACTCGCCAGCGATGTCTGAGCTTCACCATCTCCACCCATCCGCGTTCGAGGCTTGCGACGTTCAACGATCACCTCGGCTGCGAGGTCCACCACTTCAACATCCCCGAGTCTCACGATCGGCTCGTCATCACCGCCGAGTCGCTGGTCGAAGTCCGCCCCGGCCCGGCCATCCCCGCCACCCTCGGTCCCGGGATGTGGCACCGCATCGGCGACCTCAACGCCGCGGGCCGACTGCTCGACGCGCTGCTCCCCTCACACCTGGCCCGCCCCACCGACAAGCTCCTCGCCCTGGCGCGCGACCTCAAACTCCACCCCGAGTCTCCGAACGTCCGCGATCAGGACCCCCTTTCGTTCGTCAAGGTCGCCTGCGCCACCATCCACCACAACTTCTCCTATGACCGCGGCGTGACCAAGGTCGACTCCCCCATCGACCTGGCCATCGAGCATCGCAAGGGCGTCTGTCAGGACTTCACCCACATTCTCCTGGCCATCCTCCGCCTTCACGGCATTCCGTCGCGCTACTGCAGCGGCTATCTCTTCCACCGTCCGACATCATCGGGCAACGCGGGCTCGCCCGCCGGCACCCCCCCGGGCCCCAACCCCGCCGACGCCACCCACGCCTGGGCAGAGGTGCTGCTGCCGGGACTTGAATGGCTCGGCGTCGATCCGACCAACAACGTCCTGACCGACGACAAGCACATCAAGGTCGCCGTCGGCCGTGATTACGACGACGTGCCCCCGACCCGCGGCGTGTACAAGGTCGCCAGCGACGGCTCCACCCACATCGACGACACCGACGGCTCATCGCTGAGCGTTCAGGTGAGCGTGCGCGAAGTTCCCGGCGCGGGTTGAACCGCTCGCCCCCCGGCACCATCCGCTCTACCCTCGACTCTCGTCAGTTCACGCACATCGTGCAGCCCCGCCGTCCCTCGGCGGCGCTGTGCCGCACTCACGCCCGAGGACCTCATGCCGACGTTCACGCTCCTGGCAACCGCCGCCGCGACCGCTCCCGCACAAGCCGCCGCACCCGCCGCTCAGGCCGCGCGGGCGTCGTCGTGGATCTCGCCCGAGCAATGGGCCGGGCTGGTCGACAAGTCCACGACGTGGATCATCAACGCTCTGCCAGCAGCCATCGGCGCGCTGGTGCTGCTCGTGCTGGCGTACACCATCGCCCGCACCGCCCGCACCGCCGTGCTCCGCGGCCTGAACCGCGCCGAGGTCGACCTGACGCTCTCGAAGTTCCTCGCGAACCTCGTCAAGTGGGTCATCATCATCTTCGCCCTCATCGCCTGCGCCGGCACGCTGGGTATCCAGACCACAGGCTTCGCCGCCGCCATCGCCGCCGCGGGTCTGGCCATCGGCCTGGCCCTGCAGGGCAACCTCTCCAACCTCGCCAGCGGCGTGCTCCTGCTCATCTTCCGCCCGTTCAAAATCGGCGACAGCGTCATCGTCGCCGGCCAGGCAGGCATCGTCGACGGCATCGATCTGTTCACCACCAACCTCGACACCGGCGACAACCGGCGCATCATCGTCCCCAACGCGATCATCTTCGGCGGGATCATCGAGAACCAGACCCACCACCCCACACGCCGCGTCGTGATCAACGTCGTCGTCGGCAACCACATCCCCCTCGACGACGCCGAGCGACATCTCCTCGCCGCCGCACGCACCGCCGCGCAGACCCCGGGCTCGGTCATCGACCCCGCCCCCGCCGCCGCACTGGCCGAAATCACACCCGCGCCGCACACAACCTGGACCGTCGCGCTCTCGGTCCAGACGCCGGCGTTCCCCGTTGTCCGCACAGCGCTTCTCCACGCCCTGCGCGACACCATGGACCAGCACGCCATGCACCCGCAGCCCGCGCCGCAGCGCATGCATCTGATCAGCGAGAAGACCACCGCCTGAGCCCGCGCCAGCCCCTCTCAGGGCACCTCGGCGAACCTGTTCAGCCGCTCGGCGCCGTCCACATCCGACAGCGTCACACGCAGCCGCCGGCCGCTCAGCGTCGCCGCCGCGCGGGGCAGCACGAACCGCCTCACCGCCGACTCGCCCGGCGCAAGGTTCGAGATCGGCTGCTGCTGGCGCGCGATGTCGGGCGGTGCAAAGTCCACCTGCAGCGTCCGCACCGTCGTGCCCGTGTTGGTCACCGTCGCGGTCACGATCACGTCCGGCCCATCGATCCTCGGCCCCAGCGACGCGGTCACCTGCATGTCCAAGTCCTGAAGCCCGATCGTGATCGGCGCGCCCAGCCGCATGGGCGGATACGCCCGATCCGCGTTCAGCCGAACGATCGCCGACAGCCGACGTTCGCCCGCCTCTTCACTCGCGTTGAACGCGAATGAAAACGGCAGCCGCGTCGTGCCCCCCGGCGCGATCGTGAATGGAATCGCGCTGGTCGGGCTGAACGTCCACGCGCGACGATTGCTCGCGCCCTGCTGCGGCGGCAGCGTCACCTCCCCGCTGATCCGCACGGGCCACGGGTTCCGCAGCACGATGCTGTGCTCGTGCACCGCCGACACCGCCGGCACAAACGCCGGATCGATGCTGAACCCCAGCGCAAACTGCGCGAGCTCCGCATCCACGCCCTCGATGAACACCGGCACCTCGCCCACCGGAATCTCGAACTGCCCGCCCTCGTCGATCGGGCTGAGCACTCGCCGATTCCCGAACACATCAACCATCGTCAGCACGCTGTCGGCCGGCGCAAAGTACCCGCGAACCACCGCGCCGTCGCCCTGCGCCGTCTCGTTCCACGCGACGATCGTCCCCGTCGCCCGCGCCGCGGTCAGGTCAGTGCTCTGCCGACGCACCGGCGCCAGCACCAGCGCCGTCACCCCGGGAATCGTGTCGATCGTCCCGACGACCGTCTTCCCGCTCAGCCGCCGCGCCAGGTTCGCCCACACCGCCAGTTCCGGCCCGGGCGAGAGCACTCGCCGCGACAGCCCCGTCTCCCGCCACGGCTCCGCGATCATCAGCCTCGGCGGCAACCGCCCCTGTCCGGCCGCCAGCGCGGGCTCCAGCGCCTGCCACCATCGCACCGTCCGCCGCGCCAACTCCACCACCGCCGCCCGCTCGCCGAACTGCTCGATCGCCGGCAGTTCCAGCACGATCGTCCGCTCCGCCGGCCTTGACCCCAACTCCGAGCCCGCCACCGCGGGCTCGCTCATGATCCGCTGCGCCAGTTCCCCGATCGGCGCCGACGCAAACGACGCCGGCACATGAACGCTCAACGAATCCAGCACGCGCACATTGGGCACCGGCGGCGGCGGCCGATCCCCACGCTTGACGCGCCCCACGCTGGCCCTCGGCCCCGCAATCTCCGCCCCGATCACCGGCAACTCCGCTCGCCACGCCTGCACCAGCACCGGCCCGGGCACGCTCTTGTTCAGCACCCCGCGGAACACGCCCAGCCGCCGCTGCGTCCGATCCATCCCCGCCGACGCCGCGTCCAACTCCCCCGCGCTCGCCCCCAACTGCCAGCGGTTGATCCGCTGCCCATACGTGTCCAGCAGCGGCTGCACCAGCGGCAGCCACGCCTTGGAGTCCGCGTCCAGCAACTCCTGCGGCTGGCTCGGGTCCAGCCGCAACTCACGCGCCAGTGATGACGGGATCCTCGGCAGCACCGCCGTGATATCCATCCCGTCGCGCAGCAGCCGATCCAGCATCGCGCCCGTCGTCCCCAGCCGCGCCACCGTCGCCGTCCGCTCGTTGGGCCGAACACCCGTGTCGCCCTCGGGCGTTCGCGACGTCGCGAGCATCCGCTCAAGATCCACCGGCACGCTCACGCTCCCGATCCCCGCGCTGCGCAGAAGGCTCGGCAGCAGCACCTGCGCCTCGGCGGACAACTCCCCCGCCTCCACGCCGAAAGTCCGATCGCGCCGGACCCCGGCCCCCGTCTCGTTCTGCCCCCACGACTCGATCCACACCGCCGACGCCGACGCATGACCCACCACCGCCGAGTCCGCCAGAACCTCGATCGACGCGCGATACCACCCCAGACTCGGCAGCGTCGGCGTCCAGTCGAACTCGCCACCCCCGACGCCCAGCACCCGGTCCTCGCTGGCCACCACGCGCCCGTCCATGTCCACGACGCGCAACCGCGCCGTCATCTTCTGCCCCGTCAGGTCGCGGACCTCCGCCGAGAACACCACCGGCTCTGGCGCAACGACGATCGCCCGACCGCCGCGGGCGCTGAGTTCCAGCCTGGGCATCTGGAACACCGCCACATCATCGAACCACGCCCCGCCCGACAGATCCTGCGGCCAGACCTCGTGCGCACGCAACGCCGCGCTGCCCGAAAGCTGCTCCGGCTGAAGAACCTCAAGATCCACCTGCACAAACGCCGGCACGGGCCTGGCCACATCCGGCGACAGCAGCCGCGCCTCGCCCGCCCCCGCATGCGACGGCAGCGCCACGTGCACCGTCGTCCACTGCCCGGGCGACAGCGCCGGCTCGCTGACAAACTCCGCCCCATCGATCGGCTGGCTCGTCGCATCCAGAAACCGCGCACGCACCACCGCCCGAGCATGCCGGAGTTCATCCGTCCGCACCGCGCACGTCACCACATAATCCGCGTTCGGAAAGATCGGGATCACACTCCCAGCCAGCCTCAGCCCCGTGCTCCCGCCGTTCACAGGCAGGTACACACTGCTCGAGCCCGATCGCCCCATGCGATGATCGAACGCCGCGCGGTTCCAGTTCGGATACCCCGGGCGCTCACGCCTCGGTGGGTCGTTCTGCGCACGGAACCAGTTCCGGGGCACAGGCTCGGCGTTGAACGCCTGCTCCTCAAAGTCGAACAGCGCCGCCACACGCCCCGCCGTCACGGGACGGTTCTCCGCACCCGCTTGGTTCTGCCCCTCCTCCGCCCCCGCCTGGCCCATCGCGCCGCCCGCGTCCGCCGGCCCCTGGGGCTGCGCCCCGGCGATGGCCGTGGGCTTGACCATCGCCGGGGTGAACATCGCCATGAGCATCAACGCGAGCCTCGGCCATGTGCCAACGCCCACGCCGCCCCCGGCGCGCAGGCGGGGCGGGCATCGCAACGGGCGACGGTTCCGGAGCACTCGATGCATGCTCTGGATATCGGTCGTTGACGCCACCAACTCAAGCGGCTCAACTCTTCGCACACCCAAAAAGCCACCGGGCCCGGAAAACCGGGCCCGGCGGGGTCGGATCGGGATGGTCTGGGGCGGCCCGGTGGGCTCGCGCATCCGTGCCCCCACTGGGGGTATGCGAGCCGATGGTCCGGGCATCCGGCGGGCTGTTCCGTCACCCACGCCGGGGCGGTGATCCTTCACGACGCCGTGAGAGTTCGCCGCCAGTCCGCGTCGCCGGTTCCGAGAGATTCACGAGCACTATCGCCCATCAACTGCACCCCATCGAGTTCCCGCAGTTCACGCACTTGTGACACGTGCCGTTGCGAACGGTGATGGTCCCGCACACCGAGCAGGGCGGGCCGTCGCCGCTGCTCTTCATCGCGATGGCCAGCATGTTCGTGCCCTTGGCCACCCGCGTCTTGCCCGTCGTCTCGACGTCGATGGTCGTCTCCGTCACCGTGCGGTGCACGTGCACGTGCGACGTCCCGGGCGGCGAGTCCTTCGCCGACGCATCAGCGAAAGGGAGACGGGGCTCCTTGCTCTCGCTCACCACGGCCCTGGCGGCCTCGCCCGTCACGCCCGGCGCGTCCTCGGGGTCGATCCCCGACAGCACCGCCAGGTCGCGGGCCACGTCGAAGGTCTGCGTCTCGTCGGTCTCACGCTGCGGAATGTTCGCCGCGCGATACCCCGGGATGAACTGCATGCCCATCCAGCGGAAGATGTAGTCGACCAGGCTCTTGGCAAAGGGGATGTCGCGGTTGGTCGTCATGCCCGCAGGCTCGAAGCGCTGATGCGTGAACTTCCGCACCAGCGACTCGATCGGCACGCCGTACTGCAGCGACACGCTCGTCGCCGTCCCGATCGCGTCCATCAGCCCGCCGATGGTCGAACCTTCCTTGGCCATGGTGATGAACAACTCGCCGGGTCGGCCGTCCTCGTACAGGCCCACCGTCAGATAGCCCTCGTGGCCGGCGACGTTGAACTTGTGCGTCACGCTCGCACGCGTGTCGGGCAGACGCCGACGCATCGGCACCGGCCGCTCGACAACCTTCACCACCGGCTCGGGCGCCGCCACCGCCGCCGCGACCGCCACCGCCGAGACGACCTCCGCCTTCTTCTCGCTCTTGGCCTCGGCCTTCTCCTCGCTGTCGCTGGTCGTGCTCAGCGGCTGGCTCATCTTGCTGCCGTCGCGGTACAGCGCGTTGGCCTTGATGCCCAGTTCCCACGACAGGCGGTACGCGCTCTTGACATCATCAACACTCGCCTCCGCCGGCAGGTTGATCGTCTTGCTGATCGCGCCCGAGACGAACGGCTGCACCGCCGCCATCATCCGGATGTGCCCCTCGGGCACGATGAACCGCTGACCGTACTTGCCGCACTTGTTCGCGCAGTCGAACACCGGCAGCTCCGCCGCCTTGAGGTGCGGCGCGCCCTCGAGCGTCTGCCGACCGCAGATCACATCGTTCAGCGCGTCGATCTGCTGACGGCTCAGCCCGATCGCCCGCAGGAAGTTGAACGAGCGGTCCGCCTTGGCCGCCTCGGGGTCGATCCCGCAGCGACGCAGGATCTCGTCGCCCAGGCCCCAGACCGAGAACGCGAACGACAACTCGAACATGCCCGGCAGCGAGTCGCTGATCTTCGCCAGTTCCTCCGCCTTGAACCCGCGCGCCAGCAGCAGGTCCCGCAGCGTCGCTTCGCCGCCCGGGCCCTTGCCCGGGATCTCCGCGTCCAGGTTCAGCGTGCCCAGCAGGTACACGAGCATGTCGCGCACGTGCGTGTCGCTGTACCCCAGCGCCTCCAGCGCCGGCCGCACCGACGCGTTGGCGATCTTGAAGTACCCGCCGCCAGCGAGTTTCTTGAACTTCACCAGCGCAAAGTCCGGCTCCACGCCCGTCGTGTCGCAGTCCATCAGCAGGCCGATGGTCCCCGTCGGCGCGATCACCGTCGTCTGCGCGTTGCGATAGCCGTACTGAATGCCCAGTTCCAGCGCATCGTCCCAGCTCTTGATCGCGTGCTCCAAGATCTCCCGGCAGTTCTTGACCAGCACCTTGCCCGAGTGGATCACGCCGTGATCGATCGGCACGGGCCGGATCCGGAGGTTCTCGTACTTGGCGCTCGTCCGCGCCGTGCCCATCGCCGCCAACCGGTGATTCCGGATCACACGCAGCATGTTTTCGCGATCATCCGCGAAGCCGGCGAACGGCCCGTGCTCCTTGGCCAGCAGCGCCGACATGCGGTAACTCCGCCCCGTCAGGATCGCGCTGAGGCTCCCGGCCATCGCCCGCGCCTCCTCGCTGTCGTACGCGATGCCCGCCTGCATCAGCATCGCGCCGAGGTTCGCGTACCCCAGCCCCAGCGTGCGGTACCGCCAGCTCAGCCGGGCGATCTCTTCGCTCGGGAACGCCGCCATCAGCACGCTGATCTCCAGCACCATCGTCCACAGATCGATCGCGTGCTCGTACAACTCAACGTTGAACTCGCGCGTCTTGGAGTCGTACAGCGTGATCAGGTTGATCGACGCCAGATTGCACGCCGTGTTATCCAGGAACATGTACTCGCTGCACGGGTTGCTCGCGTTGATCCGCCCGGCGCTCGGGCACGTGTGCCACGCGTTGATCGTCGTGTCGTACTGCACACCCGGGTCGGCGCACCGCCACGCCGCGTAGGCGATGTCGTCCCACAGCTTGCCCGCCTTGAACGCCCGCGCGACCTTCCCGCCGATGCGGCTGGTCGTCTTCCACTCCCCGCCCGCGTCGAGCGTGTCGAAGTACTCATCGGGGATCCGCACCGAGTTGTTGCTGTTCTGACCGGCGACCGTCGCGTACGCCTCGCCGTTGAAATCATAGTCCAGCTTCAGCCCCAGGCGGTCCGCCGTCTGGCCGATCGTCTCCGTATCGCCCGCGTTGCCCTTGCGGTCGCGGATGACCTTCAGCCCCTCGACCATCGCCTGAACCTTGATCTCCTCGCGCACCTTCCAGTTGATGAACTGCTCGATGTCCGGATGGTCCATGTCCAGGCAGACCATCTTCGCCGCGCGCCGGGTCGTGCCGCCGCTCTTGATCGCCGCCGCGGCACGATCGCCGATCCGCAGCCAGCTCATCAGCCCCGAGCTCTTGCCGCCGCCCGAGAGGTGCTCGTTCTCCCCGCGCAGACGCGAGAAGTTCGTCCCCGTGCCCGAGCCGTACTTGAACAGCCGTGCCTCGCGCGTCCACAGATCCATGATCCCGCCCGGATTCACCAGGTCGTCATCAACACTCTGAATAAAGCACGCGTGCGGCTGCGGATGCGTGTACGCGTCCTTGGCCAGGCTCACTGCGCCCGTCTTGGAATCCGCGATGAAGTGCCCCTGCGCAGGCCCAGTGATCCCGTACGCAAAGTTCAACCCCGTGTTGAACCACTGTGGCGAGTTCGGCGCCGCCACCTGGTGCGTGAGCATGTACGCCAACTCGTCGTAGAACGCCTGCGCGTCCGTCGGCGAGTCGAAGTACCCGTACTTCTCGCCCCAGTGCCGCCAGCACCCGGCCAAACGATGAATCACCTGCCGGGCCGACTTCTCCCCGCCCATCGTCCCGTCCGCCTGCGGCACGCCCGCCTTGCGGAAGTACTTGCTCACCATGATGTCCGTGGCGAGCTGGCTCCACGTCTCGGGAACCTCCGCGTCATCGAGCTTGAACACGATCGTCCCATCCGGGTTCGTGATCTTGCTCGAACGCCTGGTCCAGCCGACAGTGGCGAACGGATCCTTCCCGGCGGTCGTGAACTTGCGATTGATCTTCATGGGCGCTTCCTGCGGTTGAGGTGTTCTTGGTTCAAGAGGGCATCAAGGCACAAGGCATCGTGGCATCAGCGATCAAGGCTCCGGATCAGGCCCGCCAGCACTCGCTCTGCCTCATCCAGCTTCGTCTTCACCGTCTCGTACTGCGTCTACTCCACATACTCAAAATCCCGACACTACAACAACTGCGTATCGAGCACATACACCGACTTCGTCAACTCATACGCCTTCTGCCAGGCGATCAGGTCCCGATATGTCTTGATCGAATCACCCATGCACTCGATGCCCCGATGCCCGCTGCCTCGATGCCCTCCCCATCAATCCACCTTCGGCAGCGTCAACCCCGTCTGATCCTGATACTTCCCGCCCTTGTCCGCGTAACTCACCGCGCACACCACATCCGCCTTCAAGAAGATCAACTGCCCGATCCCCTCGTTCGCGTACACCTTCGCCGGCAACGGCGTCGTGTTGCTGATCTCCAGCGTCACCTTCCCGCGCCACTCAGGCTCCAGCGGCGTCACATTCAGCACCAGCCCGCACCGCGCGTACGTGCTCTTGCCCACGCAGATCACCAGAATGTCCCGCGGCACCTCGATCGTCTCCACCGTCTCGCACAACGCAAAACTGTTCGGCGGAATGATCACGTGGTCCCGACCCACCTTGTCGCAGTCGACCTCCACAAACAAGTCGTCATCAAACGCCTTCGGATCCACGATCATCGCCCCGCCCGACCTCGGCGTCGGCGTGAAAATCTTGAACCGCGGCCCCACCCGAATGTCGTACCCATACGACGACACGCCGTACGAAATCCTACCGGCCCGCTTCGCCCCGGCTTCAAACGGCTCGATCATCACCAGGTCGCGGATTTGACTGTCGCACAGCACGGGCATGGGCACAACCCTCTTTCTGGGGTCAAGAGGAGATCAATTCAATGGGGTCTGACAGGGTTTTGGGCGTATCGAGAACTCGTCTGCGGACCGTTCCGCGGGGAATGAGCATACCACTACAGATCGTGCCCGCAAGCACCCGAGGACACAAAATCCTGTAGATGATGTGCGAAGTTCTTGTCGCTTGCCAATAAGCCCCCACGCCTCAAGAACTTGCGCGCTTCGCTATTTTGAAGACCACGCGAAGACTCACTTCCGCGAGTGACATGGCTGCTGTGGATGAATGTGATCTAACCGGGGTTACCCCCGGTTTCCATCCCCGTGCAGCAAGCAAATCACCCACATCGCGGTGCAGGTTCATCGTATCGCCCGGGAAAACTCCTGGTCCGCGCACCCCATCGCCGACCGCTCTCGACCGCAGCCCCATTCTCCGGCCTCAATGGCTCAAAACTCAGCCGATCCGCTCGGCCTTGGGCTCGCGCGTCATCAACTGCCCGATCGCATCGATCGGGTCCAGCCCCTCAAAAAGCACCGCGTTCACGGCCTGAACGATCGGCATCTCCACCCGATACTTCGTCGCCAGGTCCACCACGCTCCGCGTCGTCGCCACACCCTCAACAACGCTCCGGCTGCTCCTGAGATACTCCTCCAGCGCCGTGCCCTTACCCAGGGCTTCCCCGCATGATCTATTCCGCCCCTCGGGCGAGAAACACGACGTGGCCAAGTCACCCACGCCCGTCACGCCGAAGAACGTCTCGGGGCTTGCCCCCATCGCGCTGCCCAGCCGAGCGATCTCCGCCAGGCCACGCGCCAGCAGCGCGCTCTTGGCGTTGTTGCCGGCCTGAAGCCCGTCGAGAATCCCCGCCGCGATCGCGATGACGTTCTTGATCGCCCCGGCCAGTTCCACACCGATCAGGTCGTGCGACGTGTAAATCCGCATCCAGCGCGTCGTGAACAACCGCTGAATCCTGGCCCGAAACGCCTCATCATCGCTGGCGGCGACCATCGTCGCCGGCAGGCAGCGGGCCAGTTCCGGCGCGATCGTCGGGCCGGAGAGCGCCGCCAGGGGGCGGGCCGGGCGGTCGGGGTTGTCGCGCAACACCTCGGTGATGACCTGCGTCGGGCGCAACAGCGTGCCGTTTTCCAGGCCCTTTGCCACGGAAATCACGCCCACCCCCGCCGGCACATGGGGCCGCAGTCGCTCCCAGACCGACCGCATGTACTGCACCGGAACCGCCGAGACAATCAGGTCCGCCTCGCGCAACGCATCGTGATCGCGGACGCTCACCCGAACCTCATCGGGCAGGCGCAGCCCGGGCAGCCGCTCGCTCCTGCGCGTCTGGGCCACAGCCCCGGCCTCCTCGGGCGAGTGTCCCCACAATCGAACCCGCGGCCTGAGCGCCAGCGCCTTGTGCAGACGATCCGGGTCGCACAGCATCGACGCGCACACCAGCCCCATCTGCCCCAGACCAAGAATCGTGACGGTCGGACGATCCTCCACGGCACCATCGCGAGGGGCCGAGGCGGGGTCGGGTTGGTTGCCGCGGGCCATGTCTGGGTGCACAAAGGGCTCGGGGAAGGGGGCAGCTAGGCGAACCGGACGGGCAGCACGGGCGTACGGAATGCGTCGGGCGGTCCGAGCCCGGGGATTGCCATGGCCGCGCCGGGTCAGGTTCGGGTCCGGCGGGGTCGTGACGGGCGTCAAGGCTACCATAGCCCCCGATGCTCCGTCCCGTCGTTCGGACGGCGCGCTCGTCGGTTCGTTTCGGCTCTTGATCTTGTCGGGTTCTCCGCCGAGATCCGAAGGGCCGACGGGGGTTTCCGGGTCACTGCCTCGTTGTCGTCACCCGCGGAGTTTGACATGGCCGGCCACAGCCACGCCCATTCGCACGATCACTCGCACGACCACAGCCACGGTCATCACCACGACCACGGCGACAAGCCCATGGACGCCTGCTGCTCCGCCGAGGAACAGCAGAGCGAGTCCATGATCCTGCTGTATCTCGTCGGCGGGATGCTCCTGATCGCCTGCCGGGCCGCCGACTGGCTCTTTGCCGGCGGGATCAGCGAGTCGACCGTCAAAGTCGTCGCGTTCATCGCGGCGGTGCTGCTGAGTTTCAAGTTCTTCGTCGACTCCTTCCGCGAACTGCGCGACGGCTTTCCGCGCGAGCACTCTCTGGCGGCGCTCGCGATTCTCGGCTGCTTCGCCAATCAGCACTACGAGACCGCGGGCTGGGTCAGCCTGGTCCTGCTGATGGCGGCGCAGGTCCTCCGCCGGACCGCCTTCAGCGCCAAGCGCATCATCGAGCAGCTCGTCCGCCTCACACCCAACATTGCCCGCGTGGTCCGCGACAACGCCGAGAGCGAAGTCGCGCTGAACACCGTCAAGGTCAACGACGTCGTCCGCGTCCGCGCGGGCGAGAACCTGCCCATCGACGGCATCATCATCAGCGGCCGCTCGACCCTCGATCAGGCCAGCCTCACGGGCGAGGCCATGCCGCACGAGGTCAACGTCGGCGATCAGGTCTACGCCGGCACGACCAACCTCTCCGGCGCGATCGACATCCGCGTCACGCAGGTCGGCGAGGACACGACCATCGGCAAGGTCACGCAGCTCATTTCCGCCGCGAACCGCGCACGCACGCCGCGCCAGTTGCTCATCGAGCAGGTCGCGCGGTTCTACGTCCCCGTGGTCATCTCCCTGGCCGCGCTGACGTGGTTCCTCAGCCCGCAGGACACGGCCCTTGAGCGTGCGATCACCGTGCTGTTCGTCGCCTGCCCCACCGCCCTGCTGCTCAGTTCGCCCACAGCGCTCGTCGCGGCCTTTGCCGCCGCAGCACGGCTGGGCGTGATGATCAAGGAGGCCCGCTTCCTCGAGGCCGCGGGCGATGTGGACACGGTCATCTTCGACAAAACCGGCACGATCACCACGGGCAAGTTCGCCGTCGCACGCCTGGCGCCCGCGACGGGCGTTGACGGCGCGGACCTGCTCGCCGTTGCCGCATCGGGCGAGCAGCAGAGCAACCACCCGCTGGCCCGCAGTATCCTGGCCACCGCCGCCGCCGCACGAATCACGCCCGACGGCAGCGGCTCGTTCGAAGAAGTCCACGGCCGCGGCGTCAAGGCCGTCACGAGCATGGGCACGCTCCACGTCGGGCGCGGCTCCTGGCTGGCCGAGCAGTTCCCCGATATCAAGAACGAGATGGACGCCTGCAGCGCCCGCATCGAGGGTATGACCGGCGTCCACGTCGCCCGCAACGGCCAGTACCTGGGCGTCGTCGGGCTCGAGGACCGCATCCGTACCAACGTCCGCGGCGTGATCGACCAACTCCGCACGCTCGGCGTCAAGCGCGTGAGCATCTTCACCGGCGACCGCCTCAGCGTCGCGCAGCGCGTCGGTCAGACCGTCGGCGCCGACACCGTCGAGGCCGAGTGCCTCCCGGCCGAGAAGCACGAGCAGGTGCTCAGCCTCTCCCGCCTGGGCCGACGCACCCTCATGGTCGGCGACGGGATCAACGACGGCCCGTCGCTCGCCGCGGCGGACGTCGGGGTCGCCATGGGACTCGGCGGCAGCGACATCGCCACCAACTCCGCCGGCGTGGCGCTGATGAACGACGAACTCTCGCGCATCCCGTTCATGATCGAACTCAGCCGGATGAACCGCTCGATCATCACGCAGAACATCGCCATCAGCGTGATCGTCGCGGTCGTGGGGCTGGCCCTTGCCGCCACCGGCCGCATCGAGATCATCGGCGCGCTGATCTTCCACTTCCTGGGCGACATCATCGTCGTGCTCAACAGCTTCCGCCTCTTCCGTTTCGGCGAGGCCTACGCCGAGCAGGACGCCGCCATCGCCCAGGCGCAGGCCCAGGCCCCGGTCAAGCGCGAGGCCAGCATGCGCCTCACACCCGCCACGGCCTGAGCCGCTCGCCACCACTCTCCCGGCCACACCCGCAGCATCCTTCCCGACCCGCCCCCCCTCCCCCCGGCGGGTCGGTTTCATTTCCGAGACGACCGATCGCCATCGGGCGCACCGAAACTTGCCCATCCTGCCACCGCTCGGGATCACGCCCCGGCACTTGTCCGCTACGCTCTGTGCTGCACGGAGGAAGGCATGCCACGAACCATTGCGCTCATGAACCAGAAAGGCGGCGTGGGCAAGACCACGACCGCGGTGAACCTCGCCGCCGGCGTCGCGGCACTGGGCAAGCGCACGCTGCTGATCGACCTTGACCCGCAGGCCCACGCGACGCTGCACCTGGGCGTCGAGCCCGCCGAGCGCGGCAGCGTCTACGACCTGCTCCTGGACACGAGCCTGAAACTCGCCGACGTGCGTGTGCACGCGCGCGAGAACCTCGATGTGCTCCCGGCAGAGACGGACCTTGCGGGCCTGGAGACCGAGCTCTCCGCCGCCAGCGACCGCACGCGCCGACTCTCCGGCGCGCTCGATCTGCACGCCAGCACCGCACCGGCCTCCGGCGAGAAGCCCTACGACTTTGTCTTCATCGACTGCCCGCCCTCGCTGGGCGTGCTGACGCTCAACGGCCTTTCGAGCGTGCGCGAGGTGTTCATCCCCATGCAGGCCCAGTTCCTGGCTCTGCAGGGCGTGAGCAAACTCATGGAGACGGTCAAGCTCGTCCGCGCGACAATCAACCCGCGCCTGTTCGTCACGGGCGTGATCATCTGCGCCTTCGACGCCAGCACCACGCACAGCAAGGAAGTCGTCGCCGACCTGGACGCGTTCTTCGAACAGTCCCGCGGCGGCGGCGAACCCTGGGCCAACGCCCGCGTGTACCGCCCGGCGGTTCGCCGAAACGTCAAACTCGCCGAGGCCCCGAGTTTCGGCAAGACGATCATCGAGTACGCGCCGTGGTGCCCGGGCGGGCTGGACTACAAGCAACTAGCCCAGACGCTCGTCAGCGAGTGGGACCTGCTGCAGGGCGGCAAGGGCGAAGTGGCAAAGGCCGAGCCGGCCAAGCCCGCGGCGGCCAAGTCCCCAACGCCAAAGCCCGCCGTCAAGCCAACGGTGACGGTCGTCACGCCCGCCGAGGCACGCCCGACCGAGCCGGCGTGAGCGATACCTTCAGGCCGATCCGTCGCCGGGCCCGCGTGCGCGAGCGAGCCGCTCGCGCAGATCCGCCGACGCGACAAAGTGCAACTCGCGACCGTCCTTGAAAGTCCGGAGGAATCCGAGCGTGGCCAGCGCCTTGAGGTCGGTCCGCGCGGTCATCGCGGTCACGCCGTGCGCCGACGCGTGGCCGATCGCCGTGAACACCGCGTCGGGCTCGCGCATCGCGTGTTCGAGCACGAGCCGCTGACGGAGGTTGAGCGTCGCGCCCGCGAGCGTGATCTCCGGTGCGCTGCGCAACCTGCCGACCTGCTCAACGGTGCGGGTTCTGGCGGCGTCGATCGCGCGTTCGATGACCCCGAGTTTGAACTCGATGAAGTACGTCAGGTCGCCCGAATCGTGCTCGACGTCAACAAACGCCTGCGGGTATCCCGCGTACGCACTGAGAATCACGGGCGAGATCGCGATGCCCAGGAACTCCGCACGTGCTCGGCGCAGCATGTGCCAGTAGAACACCGAGCGGGCGGTGCGTCCGTTGCCGTCGACAAACGGGTGCTCGTAGCCGATCATGAAGTGCAGCACGCTGGCCTTGATGACCGGGTGCATCGCACGCCCGTTCGAGAGATCATCGCTCGCGAATCGGCAGAGCCGATCGAGCCGATCGGGCAGCATTGACGCGTCCGGCGGCACGAAGATCGTTTCGCCCGACCGCTGGTCCTCGATGCGCACGCCGTCGCCCGGTCGCCTGAGCCTGCCGACGCCGTCGCTGCTTGCGAGCGTGCCGTGAGTGAGGATGCCCTGCAATTCGCACAACATCGCGACCGAGAGGTCAACACCGGCCAGGTGCTCGATGCGTTCGAGCCCCGCATGGTTGTTCGCGATCATGCGTTCGCCGGGGCTCGCGGGCACTCTTCCGGACGTGAGAAGGTCCACGCCCTGTCGGTACGTCGTCGCGGCCCCCTCGACCCGCGACGACTCGACGGCCTCGTCCATTCGGGTGCGCACCGCCAATTGGCGGAGCGCCGCGACGCCGCCGCCCGCCTCGCCCGCGCGCGCCG
>VYLX01000025.1_pt1 | contig 32712 bp, 26 predicted proteins | sample 5114181 | NCBI WGS metagenome assembly VYLX01 (sample SAMN12291812, study PRJNA351875) | freshwater metagenome | isolation source: freshwater lake | place: USA: Michigan, Sherman Lake | collected 2011-08-08
CCCTGCCCCCGCCGCGGCGGCGCCGGCGCAGGCGGACGCCGGGGCCGGGGTGGTCATCGCGGATCCTTATCGGCTGGTCGCGGTCGCTGATGCGCTGATGGCGGCGAATCGGAGCGTGCAGTTTGAGGCGCGTGCCGAGGGCGTTGGTGCGCTTGGCGGGACGATGCCGACGGTCGTGGCGAAGGTCGCGATGGACCGGGATGAGCCCGGGTGGTTCGGGCAGGACGGCATCTGGCGGGCCGCGGTTCGAGGGCGGATCAGCGATGCCGCCGGGGTTGCGGCGGAGCTGACGTTGCGCGAGCGGTCGTTCGAGTTCTATCGCATGCCCGATGAGGATGTGCTCATTCTGCCCGATCGCAAGGAAGTGCTCAGCGTCTCCAACCTCGCGCTGACCACAGCGATGGATCTGGGGCCGGGATACGCCATTGGGTGGATCGACGAGTGGCGACGACTGGTTGTGCTGCCCATGCTCGAGCAGCAGGGGCGGGCCGCGGCGGGGGGCAAGGACGGGCCGCGTCAGGCCGGGGGCGGGGTGGGCTCATCGATCGCGCTGGCGCTCGACGGTGTGCGCCAGCTCGACGGCGTGACGTGCGACGTGATCAAGGCCGAGACGACCCTTGCCGACGGCAGCGCGTACACGACGTGGTGGTCGATCGCCCGCGCGGATCGGTTCCCGCGTCGGCTGGAGGTGCGGGTGTTCAGCGAGCGGGGCGAGGGATTCGCGGTGCTGTCGCTCGGGCGCGTGCTGCTCAATGCGCCGCTGCCGAGCGGGGCGTATTCATGGACACTGCCCGCCGACTGGCGCGTGGGCGAACTTGAGCCGAAGCAGAAGTGACAGAGCGCCGGTGAGCAGCGCGAGCATTGTCGGCGTGCGGGCGTCCGTCAGGTTGTGCCGTACATGCGGTCGCCCGCGTCGCCCAGGCCCGGGAGGATGTAGCCGACGCTGTTGAGTTGGCGGTCGACGGCGGCGGCGTAGATCCAGACGTCGGGATGGTCCGTCGCGAGGCGCGCGACGCCGTCGGGGCTAGCGACCAAGCAGAGCATGCGGACATCGCGTGCGCCCTCGGCCTTAAGAATGCTCAGGGCCGAACTGGCCGAGCCGCCCGTGGCGAGCATCGGGTCAACAAGCAGCACGGGCCCGGCGGCCAGGTCCCTGGGCAGTCGCTTGAGATAGGTCACAGGCTTGAGCGAGTGTTCATCGCGCGCCAGGCCCAGGTGGCCGACGCGGGCCTCGGGCATCATTTCCAGAATGCCCTCGCTCATGACCAGACCGGATCGCAGCACGGGCACGACGGTGATCGTCGAGCCGTTGTCCTTGAGGCGATGGCATCGCGTGCGCTCCAGCGGCGTGTCGACGTCGAGTTCGACGGTGGGGAACGAGCGCGTCGCCTCGAAGACCATGAGCCCGGCGATCTGGTAGAGCAACGCGCGGAACGGGCGATGCGACAGCGAGCGATCGCGGATGTACGAGAGTTTGTGCTGGATGAGCGGGTGGTCAAAGACCACGAGGTTGGCGTGCGCGGGGGGCATGGGCGCAGCGTATGGGGGAACGCTGCGCGAGAGTTCAGAGTTCAAATTGGGGAAAGTTCAAATCAGTGTGGAAGGCGATCGGGGCAGCGAATATGGGTTCAGGGTTACTTGTGCCTCCGACCATCGGAGAGCCGCTTGCCTTGTGCGGCGGTCCAGTTCCACCGACGCCGCGCCAGAGCCCGGGGAGGCGGTGTCGCGTTTGCGGCTATTCGGCCACGGCTGGGGTCCCCGTGCCTTCCGCACGAAGTGCGCACGAGTGTTGCCGGTGGCGCAGCGAGGCCTTGCGAGCAAGCCACCGGAGAGTGGCCAATCCACCTCTTGTGCCGTTGTCTTTCCGCCCCGCTGAGGGCGGACCTTCTTGGCGCGGCCGATGCAGGAGTCGTCCGCCCTCCACCGGGCGGAGGAAAGGAAGTTCACCTTCCGGTGGCTGGCTCGCCCAGAGCGGCTCGCTGCGCCACCGGCAACCATCGTCCGCCCTTTGGGCGAAGAGTCAGATGGGAATGGAGCCCCTGATCTCCATCATGCTCTCACCCTCCAAGACTTAGCTGATCACATCCTCCGGGTCGCCATCCCACCCGGTCTTCCGGAGCATCGCGAGGTACTCGGCCTCGAACGTCATGCCCGTGTGATGCACTTTCTGGTTGCGGATGTACTGCTCCACTTCGCCCACATTCGGCTTGCTCACCGTGAATCCGCCGTATCCCTCCTGCCAACCGAACTCGCGCATCGACGGGAATGTCTGGTGAATCCACTTTGAGGAGCGTGACTTGAGGTGCCGCAGCAAGTCGGCCACGGCCAGATCGCTCGGGAAACGCACCAACACATGCACATGCTCGGCCATGCCGTTGATCGCGATGGGGGTGCAATTCAAGTCTTTGGCGATGCCGCCGAGGAAGGGATGGAGCCGCTCCTCGACCTCCGGCGTGATCCACGGCGTGCGGAGCTTGGTTCCGTACACGGCGTGGTAGAAGTTCTGCGTCCAAGAACTGCTCATGATGGCATTTTACCTGACAGGTTGCTGAGTTCGCATGGCCGGACTCGTCCGCCCTCAGCCGGGCGGAAAGGCAAAGTACAGAAGAGGGAAGGGGAGCCGCCATCCGGTGGCTTGCTCCCAGAGCCTCGCCGCGCCACCTGCAACGGTCGTGCGCCCGCTGCGGGCGAAGAGCAGCGGAGGACTGTGGCCATTGTTCGGATTGCCGAGAGTGCGGGACGTCTCCGGTCCGGCGTCCCATCAACGACATCGCGGTGCCGCACGATCTATCCTCTTGCACCTATGCCCCCAACACGCAAGACGATCGCTTCCCCTACCGGCACCCGCGACATGTACCCGCCGGATCTCGCCCGTCGCCGCTGGATCGAGCAGCGCTGGCGCTCCGCCGCGATTCGGCACGGCTTTGACGAGATCGACGGGCCGACATTCGAGCACACCGAGCTCTACACGCTCAAGAGCGGCGACGGGATCGTTTCGGAGATCTTCGGCGTGTTCTCGGGCAAGGACGAGGCCGCGGTGAAGGAGCTGGGCCAGCGCCTGGCGTCGGGCGAGAATGCGCCCGCGCCGTTCGCGCTCCGCCCGGAGTTCACGCCGACGCTGGCGCGGATGTATGCGGCGCGCGCGGGCCAGTTGCCCAAGCCGACGCGGTGGTTCTGGCAGCAGAGTTGTTTCCGTGCCGAGCGGCCGCAGCGTGGTCGGCTGCGCGAGTTCATGCAGTGGAACTGCGACATCATCGGGACGGCGGCCGAGCCGGCGGACGCGGCGGGGTACGCCGAGAGTCTGGCTTCGCAGGATGTCGATGCGATCGCGGCGTGTGTCGGGCTGCTGGAGGATGTGGGGCTGACGCCGGAGATGGTCAAGGTCCGCGTGAGCAGCAGGGCGGTGCTGGGGAGCATCATCCGCGCGCTCGGTGTGAGCCCGGAGAACGAGAGCAGCGCGTTCGTGCTGCTGGACCGGCGTGACCGGCTGGACGATGCGGACCTGGAGGCGATGGCCTTCGAGTTCGGGATTCACGAGGCGGGATTCCAGGCATTTCTCAAGCGGCCCAGGGGCAAGCGCGGCATGGACGAGGCGCTGTCGTTTCTTGAGCCGACGGCCGCGGAGGGCGTTGCCGCGCCGCTGCGTCGGTTGATGGCGCTGCTGGAGCAGGCGGGGCTGAGCGCCTGGTGCGAAGTGGACCTGAACATCGCGCGCGGGCTGGCGTACTACACGGGCATGGTCTTTGAGGTGCACGAGACCAGCGGCGCGATGCGGGCCATCGCCGGGGGCGGGCGGTACGACAACCTCATCGAGACCTTCGGCGGGCCGGCGACGCCCGCGGTGGGCTTCGGCATGGGCGATGTCGTGCTGTCGCTGGTGCTGGGCGATCGCGGGCTTTTGCCCGATGATCGCGTCATCGCGGGCGAACTGGGGCTTCGGCCGGACGCGTTTGTCATCAGCAACGGAACGCCCGAGAGCGACGCGGCACTGCCTGGGCTTGTGACGGGCATGCGCGGCGTGAAGTTGCACGTCCGCCGAAGCAGCAAGGCGACGAAGAACATCGGCAAGCTGCTCAAGGACGCAAGCGACTGCGGGGCACGCTTCGCGGTGATCATCGAATCGGCCGGCGAGGCCACGCTGAAGAACCTCGACGCCAACACGCAGGAGCGTGCGGAGCTGGGCGAGATCGCGGCGAAGATCAAGAGCACACGTTGAGGCGCGGGCCACTCACGCGCGAGCGGGCGGGACCGCGCCGGGTTCTGAACGCATGGCGGGGTGGTTCACGAACTCCTGCCCCAGACGAATGTCCGTCGGCGTGAGGTTGTGGCCGGTTTCGAGGACCGTCAGCGTCGCGTCGGCGCCGCGCTGCGCGAGCGTGTCGCGGAGGGTCTGCGCACTGCTGAGCGGGAGGATCGGGTCGCTTCGCCCGGCGAGCGTGCCCACGCGCATGGCGACGAGGCTCGGGGCGGGATCGATGCGTGCGAGCGAGGGCGCATCGAGCGGCATCATCGCGCGAAGGAGCAACGCGTGGCGAATGGGGCCGGGGCGGAGAAGCATCATCGACGCGAGGATGTTCGCGCCGTTGCTGTAGCCGATGAACACGGCCCGGGCGGGATCGATGACATAGTGCGCGATCGCGAGCGTGAGCCAATCGCTGAGGTCAAGCGATCGGCGGACAACGTCGTCCATGTCAAAGACGCCCTCGCGCAGGCGGCGGAAGAAACGCGGCATGGGGCCCTCGAGCACGTTGCCGCGGGGCGCCAGGAGCGCCGCCGCGGGATCGATGAGGCGGCCCAGCTCGAGGACCTCGCGCTCGTTGCCGCCGGTGCCGTGGAGCATGATGAGCGTGCGTGCGTTGGGCTGGGCCGCGGGCACGAAGACGTGCGTGTGCGTGCTGAGCGTGACGGGTGCGCGGGTGGTCATGAGTGTGGCTACGGCGGGGCGGAAGGCGGGCAAGGCGGGCGGGCAAGTCAGGCCGGCTCGGGCGTCGGGGTGCGGACGATCACCGGCGGGAGCGACGATTCGATCTGAGCGCGGGCACGCTCGAGCCCCGGCGGCAGGCAGAGCCCCCGGCCCAGCGACTCGATCGGCTCGTCGATCGCGAAGCCCGGCGCATCAGTGGCAACTTCGATCAGCACGCCGCCGCGTTCGCGGCTGTAGATGCTCCGGAAGTATGAGCGTTCCTGCACAGGCGTGCTGGCCAGGCGGCGGTCGGCCAGCGCCAGACGCAGTGCATTCTGATGCTCATCGTCCGTCGCACGCAGCGCGACGTGATGCACCACGCCCGCGCCCGACTTTCCCGCGGGCGTGGACTCATCGGCGATGATGTCGATGAACGAGCCGTCGCTCGAGTTGGCGAAAGTCATGCGGGTGCGCGTGGCGACGGTCTGCGCGGAGACCATGCCCAGCGCGGCGAAGGTGTCGGCGGTGTCGCGGTGTGAGCGGACGGTGATGGTGACGCCCACGATGCGGCGGATGGCGATGGCAGAATCGAGCGTGTTGACGCCGGGGATCGCCGACGCACCAGGAGCGTGGGGCGCATGCGGGTCTTCGAGCAGTTCGATGACCAGACCATCATGATCGCGGAGGGACAGGCCCCGCGTGCCGTCGCGCGTGATGGGCTCGGCGTTGATGCTCGCGAGTGATGACAGGCGGCGTTGCCATCTCGCGAGCGAGCCCGCGGGCACGCCGAAGGCGGTGGCGGTGACCTGACCCGCGCCGACGACACCGGGGCGGGCGCCGGGCCAGGGGAAGAAGGTCAGGAGCGAGCCGGGAGAGCCGAGCGTGTCGCCGAAGTAGAAGTGATACGAGCCGGGGTCGTCGAAGTTGACGGTGCGTTTGACCAGGCGCAGGCCGAGCACGCCGGCGTAGAAGTCCATGTTGGCCTGAGGGTCGCTCGCGATGGCGGTGACGTGATGAATGCCGGTGGTGGGTCGGGGCGTGCTTGACATGGCGGCGGCTCGGCGTTGGTGCATGTGCCGGCGTTTGTGCTGGCGTCAGTGCTGGCGAATGTGTCAGTGTGCCGGGAGAGAGAGGAGCGTCCGTGCGGCGCGGTGGTTGAGTTGGTGGCCGCTGAGCGACGCGACGACACGCGCGAGGATGGGACGGCCGGTCAGGGCGAGGTCGCCGATGACATCGAGGAGTTTGTGCGTCGCGGGCTCGGCGGGCATGCGAAGGGTTGTGTCGATCGGGCCGTGATCGTCGAAGATGAGCACATCGGGCGGACGAAGATGCGTGCAGAAACCGGCGGCGACGAGTGCGCGGGCCTCGGGCAGCGTGCTGAACGTGCGCGCGGGGGCGATGCGAGCGCGATAGTCGTCGAGCGATGCGCCCGCGGGGCGCAGGACAAAGTGCGCGGTGCTGTGACGCAGCGCGGCGGGTGCGGCGGGTACGGCGGGGCCGTTGTTCAGGGTGTAGTCGAGGGTGTAGTCGATGTGCAGCGCGGGCTCGTCGCTCGTATCGAGGGGCAGAAGGTGCAGGCTCGCGCGGCCATGTTCGAGGAGTACGGGCTCGCGCACGATGATCGGGGCGATGGTCGCGTCGAGCGTGCGCACGCCGACGGACTCCAGCGCGGCCAGAAACGGCGCGGCGGAGCCGTCGAGCATGGGCAGTTCGGGAGCGTCGACCTCGCAGCGGGCGTCGGTGATGCCCATGGCCGACATGGCCGAGAGGAGGTGCTCAACGGTGGCGACGCCGGAGGCGGGGGACAACGCACCGGCGGGGATGAGGATGCTCGAACGTGCCTGGCTGGCGATGTGCGTGACCAGCGCGGGGATCGACATGGTCGCCGAGGTGGCCGCGTGGGCGGTCGCGGCGAGGTCCGTGCGCGTGAACGTGATGCCCTCGCCCGCGGGGGCGGGGCGGATCGTCAGCGTCGAGACGCGGTCGATGAACAGCGCCGGCGACCGGAGGCGGACTTCGCCGTTGAGCGTGCGGCGCGGGATCGTCGGCGTGAGACTGGACATGGGTCAGTCCTGATCCTGATCGCGGTGCCTGGCCCGATGGTCAAGAGCCGTGAGCAGTTGCGCCCAGACATTGTCCTGGTCCTTGCTCGCGTCGAGCACGGCGAAGCGGCGCGGGTCCTGCGAGGCCTGCTGCAGATAGCCGTCCCGCACACGCCGGTGGAACGCGGCACCCTTGGCCTCCATGCGATCGAGCAAAGGATTGAGACGTTTGGCGGCGGCATCGCTGTCGATGTCGAAGAGCACGATGAGGTCGGGCATGATGCCGCGGGTGGCGACGCGGGCCACGGCGGAGATGTCGGCCCCGGGCAGGCCGCCGGCCGAGCCCTGATAGGCCAGCGTGCTGCTGACGAAGCGGTCGGCGAGGACCAGGCGGCCCTTGTTCAGTGCGGGGACGATGCGGTGCTCGACGAGTTCTGCGCGCGAGGCCATGTACAGGAGCATCTCGCAGCGGAGGCTCATGCCGGTGTTGGCGCGGTCGAGCAGCACGGCGCGGATCGCCTCGCCCGTGGTGGTGCCGCCGGGCTCGCGAACGCTGTCGTACGCGACGCCGCTGGCGTCGAGCGCCTCGCACATCCGGCGGAACTGCGTGCTCTTGCCCGAGCCGTCAGGGCCTTCGAAGACGATGAACCGCCCGGCCCAGCGCGAGAGGATCTCGGCGATGCGTGCGGCGGGGTCGCTCGTTGACGCGGGCGGGGTCATCGGGGCGATGGTACCGCACATGCCGGACGGCGGGCGGGGCGGTCGGGTGAGCGAGTGAAAATGCGGCGGACCACGCGTTGGGCACCGCGCCGCAACAAGACGAGGCTGCACCGGCTCAGCGCTGCACAGCGGGCGCGGCGCGAGAGAGTTCCAGCTCGGTCCAGAGCACCTTGAGAGCCGCGGCAGCGCGGGGAGCGACCTCAACGCCGAACTCCGGATCGATCGCACGGAGCGTGCGAAGGCGCAGACGCAGATCATCGTCGCCCGGTCGCGCCGGGCCGCCGTCGCTCCTCATTGGCCCAGCCGTGGACGCAGCAGCAAGGGCGACGAGGTACGCGCTCCAGGCGTTCCAGGCCTGCGCACGGGCCTCGGGCGTCGCCGCGTCACTGGGCATGACATCGGTCAGGGGCTGGGCAAGCGCGATGGCCTTGCCGCGCTGCCCAGCGTTGAGCCACGCGACCGAACGCACCGCATCAAGGTCACGCCGAAGATCGCTTCCATCGGGGAGTTTCGCGCCCGCGGCGGCGTCGAGCATGGACGCGAGCATGACCAGCGCCCTGAGCCCGTCGGCGGACTTGGCGCTCCCGAGCGTCCAGCCATCGCGGCGTGGTTCGGTGATCATGGCGTACCACGCCATCGCGGCGCGGACGCCGTCCTGGCCACGAGCCGAGTAGCCGAACTCGCCCGTGGCGCGATCAACGGCGTTGATGAGCGAGACCGCCGACCAGAGCGTGCCAACATCGCTGTTCGCGTGTGCGGCCGTGCCGACCGACCAGACTGCTCTGTCGTACTGCGTGAGATCCGCGCGAACCTGCTGGTGGCCGAGGATCTGGAGCGGATGACTCGACCGTATGAAGTTCGCATCGTTCGCCAGCATGATGTCGAACACCCGCCAGAACTGCTCCCGAACCGGCGGCGGACACTCGGCCAATCGCGGGGCCATGAACTCCAGCAGAGATCCGGCTTCGTACGTCACTCCCGGCTCTCGCGGTTGCAAAGCGAGGGAGTCCGCGTACGCCTTCAAGACGGTCGCCAGACGCGGACGGAGATCCGTGTCGGCGAAAGCGCGAGCGACGCGCGCTCGCGGGATGTTCGACCGCTCCGCGCCAACCATGGGCCTTGCCTCGTCCATGACCAGATCGCGGAGCGTGCGCGCGAGCGGTTCGTTCGGCGTCGGATCCGTCTCGGTCAGCCATGTCGGCAACATGAAGCGATCGCGTCCGTCATTGGACTTGAACAGAAGAATCGCCCGGGCGTTGCCGTCTTGGAGCGGGCTGCCGGTCAGTGCCATGAACTGACGGGGCAGCAGCGGCTGCGCCAGCACGGCTTCGATGAACCGTTGCTCGCTCACGCCGCCGCTCGGCAGGCTGCGCTGCATCACAATCAGTCGCGCCTCGCCGGCGAGGCGCTTGCCCGCACCCGCGACATCCGCACGCTCGACGGCCGAGAGCAGACGATCGCGCACAACCTCGTCATCCTCGGCCCATACGCGGGCGAGCATGGCCTCCAGGCCCGTGCGGGCCGAGACGTTGCGGCTCGCATCGTCGCCAACGGGCAACTCGAGCACAGAATCGGCAAGGTCGCGGGCCTCCTGGCGTTCGCCCTGCTGAATCAGCACGTACGCAAGCGTGACGCGGCGCAGGCCCTCCGCGGCGGTCGAGAGGCCCTCCGCCGCGCGGAGGTACGCCGCGAGATGCTCGTTCGGCATACGGTCCTTGGGATCCGACGACGGCCGGATCAATTCCAGGCGCGAGAGCATGAGTAGCGAGCGGGCACGCTGAGTTTCATCAGCGGAGACGATGCCGTGCTGCTGGAGAAACTCTCGGACCAGACGAGCGCGGGCGGACTCCATCTCCGGCCAGATGCGAACGCCCCAGAGAGCGCTGAGGTCCTCGTTGTCCTTCTCCAGCCCCGCGATGAACGCCACGGCGTCATCAAGGGCGACCGTCGCGCCGGGCTTCTGTGCGACCTTCGGCGCAGCGCGGTCCTCGATGCGGATGAACTGCGCCTCGGCAGTGCGCGGGTCCGCGGCCAGCGGGCCGAGCACGGCAAGAAGCATGAACATCAGCGGGAACCTGGGGGCCATTCTGAACTCCTGGCGCTTTATATCGAGGCTTGTGCACTCGAATCGTGCGTGATGAGTGTTCGCCCAACGGAGAATATCCACTCGGGGCAACGTGTGTGACAAAAACCAATTACACGCTCAGGTTTTTACCGTTGCAAGTCCCGCGCACGCAGCACGCGGTGATCATCCTGCGAACTTCGCGGAGCCGTCTGGCCGTCCGGCGTGATCGCCTCGGCCTGTGCCGCGGCCCCGTGCTGGCGGGCGATGGCCCGCATGATCCCCGTCGGGTCCTCATCGATGAACTGGATGGTTTTGATAATGACGGGCCGGCGTCCGGTTGCAGGATCGGCGGGGTTCAATCGCTCGAGCTCAGCGAGTGTTGCTTCAAGGCCAAGGTCCCACGCGACGCCGCCAGTGCGATCGATCGAGCGTGAGAGCAGGAAGATGACCTGCGGCCTGAGGTCCAGCGCAGCGCGAAGGCCCGCCATCGGGCTCGATCGCCCGGCGATGCGCTGATCATCGAGCCACACGCGGAGGGCCTCGCGATTGCTGCGGTTGGCGTCGATCAGACGAGAGCGAAAGGCGACCGCGGCGGGGCCGCTGCCCGCGCCGCCCTGATCGCGAAAGAGCACGACGCCGAAGCGCTGCGTCGGCGCGAGCCCGGCGATGGAACGCTCCAGTTCGCTGAGCACATCGGGCATGCTCGAAACCATCGGCCCGCTGGCATCGACGACATACACCACGCTGCGGGCGCGCACGCCGCTGGCGCTGAGCCCGGCGAACGAAACGCCCGGTCCCTGCACGCTCAACGCCCCGACGAGCGTGCTGGCGGCGATGGCGGCGCTGTTGTCGCCGGTGGCGGACTCAAGGTCCGTCGCCCGATCCGCCGCCGCGGCCTGATTGATCGGCTGCGCAGGGCCGGGGCCGGGACCGGTCACAATCAACGCTGGCGGAGACTCCGCGGCCGGCGTGGGGGGCTTTGCCGGGGCCTGCGTCGGACGTGCAGCTCGCGTGATGAACGCCTCGCCGAGTTCGACCGGCTCCGCCGTGGAACCCCCACCGACGCTCAGGCCTGAGATGCTCATGAGCACGCCGGCGTGCACCCCGAGCGATGCGCCCAAGGCAAGCAGGAGCACCGCGACCGACGGCCGTGACTGACGCATCGCTCGCGTGGGCTCGGACTTCGGGGCGACGGCCGACATGGTGTGATCATTGGCGACCCGGGCGGTGCGCTGCGGGCCGGGCGGAGCCAGGTCAGGCTCGCACGCGATCGCTCAGACCCCGGCCATAGGCGTGCCCGCATTAACGCTGGCACCCTCAGCGTCGGCTGCCCCCGCCGGTTGGGCCGCCTTGGCCCCATGCGTCGAGGCACCCTCGCCCGGGGTGTGCGACCTGCACGAGCACAACGGCACCCCCGGATACACCAGCAGCAGCAGCGAGTGAGACACGACCAGCAGCGTGCCGCCCTCATGACCGACCACGCCGGCCCACATGGGCACCGTCACGCCGAGGAGTTTGCAGATGATGACCGTGATCGCCATCAGCAGCATCGCCGAGACGGCAAAGAGCAGGTTGATGGTGATCGTGCGGCGCGCCCGGCGCGCCAGCGCAACGGCCCAGGGGACCGCCGAGAGATCATCGCTGAGCAGAACGATGTCCGCCGACTCGAGCGCGGCGTCGCTGCCGATGGACCCGATGGCGATGGAGACATCGCTGGCGGCCAGCGCGGGCGCATCGTTGACACCATCGCCGATGACCCCCACGCCGCGATCGCCGCCGACGCTCAGCGCAGCGCGGAGAACACCGATCGCATCGCTGAATCGTGCGCGCTTGCCCCTTCGTGCGGACTCGGGCCCGCCGTCGATGGCCGACGCTTCGCGGTGCGTGCCCGTCCGCAGCGCCCGGACCTGCTCGACTTTGTGCTCGGGCAGCAGTTCCGCGTGAACCTCATCGAGCCCGAGCGCCTCGCCCACGCGGGCCGCGGTCAGGCGGTTGTCGCCCGTGAGCATCACCACCGGACGCACGCCCAGTTCGTGCAAGCGCGTGACCAGACACTCAGCGCCGGGGCGGACCGTGTCGCTCAGAATGAACACCACCGCCTGCTCGTTGTACGCGCAGACCACCGCGATCTGCCCACGCCCCTGCACCAGTTCCAGCAGTTCGCGCACCCGCGACCGCAGACACACCGGGATCAGGTCGCTGGTGTGCGCCAGGCTGCCCAGGCGCGCCTCGATCGGCCGGGGCGCCTGGCCCGCAAGGGCCGAGCCGAGTTCGGCGCTGGCCGGAATGCCCACCGCCCAGCCGGTGACGCCCCGCCCGGCGACGTACCCGACATCGGTCAGTTCCGCGGGCGACACGCCACGCTGCTTGGCCGCGGCGATGATGGCCTCGGCGATCGGGTGCGTGCTGTGCGCCTCGAGCCCCGCCGCGATGGCGTGCATCTCCCGCCCGTGGCTCCACGCGACCGGGTGCACCTGATTCACCCGGGGCTTGCCGACGGTCAGCGTCCCGGTCTTGTCAAACGCGATCGCGCCCAACCCCGCCAGCCGCTGGATCGACTGCCCGCCCTTGAACAGCACGCCCGAACGTGCCCCGCGGCTGATGGCCGCGAGCGTCGCGGTCGGCGTCGCGATGATCAGCGCACACGGCGAGGCGACGATGAGCAGCGTGATGCCCGTGTACAACGACTCGCGCCAGGGCGTGCCCCCGAGCAGCCAGAACCCCAGGAACGCCAGGACGCTCATGACCAGCACGCCGATGGCGTACGGCTGGCTGAGCCGGTCGAGCAACTGCTGCACCGGCTCGCGCTGCTGCTGGGCGCTGGTCACCAGATCCAGGATCCGCTGAAGGCTCGACTCCCGCGCGCGACGCAGCACCGTCGCCTCCACCGGGTTGCCGACGTTGATCGTCCCGGCGAAGAGCTCATCCCCCGCAACAACATCCCGCGGCATGCTCTCGCCCGTCAGCGTCGCCTGGTTCACGCTCGTCGAGCCGGCATCGAGCTTCGTGTCCGCGGGAATCGTCTCGCCCGGCAGAATGCGCACCCGATCGCCAGGGCTGAGAAACTCCGGCTCGACCTTCTCCCACACGCTGGTGGCCACGTTCAGTCGCAGCGCGCTGGTGGGCATGAGCTTGCTCAGGGCCTCGACGGCGCGCGTCGTGCGCTCCATCGCCAGACCCTCCAGCGCACCAGAGAGCGTGAAGAGAAACAGCAGCAACGCGCCATCGGCCACCTCGCCGACGATCGCCGCCAGCAGAGCGCCGACGAACATGAGCACGTCGATGTCGAACGCGCCCTGACGCAGTGCCGCCACCGCCGCCCGACCGCCGTAGACCAAACCGATGCCGAGCGCCAGCAACTGCCCGGCCAGGACAACCCCTCGCGCCCCAGCATTGGCCGCGGCGTCGACCCCGGCAAACGTAAGGCCCCAGGCAATGAGCCCGAGACTCAGGCCCACGCCCATGATGATCGCCGCGATCAATTCCCCCTTGGGCGACCAGACGGCGGACTCTCGCTGGGGATGAGTGGTAGACATGGGGCCGCGGGACACGACGGCGCAAGTGTAGGAACCGCTGTCCACATAGGGAGAGAGTGGTGAGGGTTTTTGCCAGTATAAGCACTGGTATTTCGGCCCAAATGCCCCCGGAGCGCACCCTCATTCTTGGGCATCCAATATTCTAGATTTCCGTAGGGTCCGGAGGGCTGAGCATGTCGCACCCCCACTCTACGGGGTAAGTCAAAGTGCTTCGTATCCGGAGGCACATATTCCTTCGCAGGTTGGCAACTCAAGTGAATCAAGCGGGCCAGATGGGATTCGAAGCGGGCATGGTCCGCGCGATCTATCTACTTGCTGGGAAGCGCTGTCCACCGACGCCGGCGTGGGCGTCATTTTGATCAATGTCGCATCGGGGCGAATCGAGTTTGCCAACGACGAGTACGCGAGGATGCGGGGGCTGAACCGGAAGGGCGCGGATCTTGTGGGCGCGGCGCTCGAGGAGATTCTCCCGGCGGGGTTCGCGACCGAATGCATCGAACTCGATCGGCGGGCGCACCGCGAGCAGCGGGCGATCATGATGCACACAAGTTTCCGCGGACGGGCCGAGATTCAGACGATTCGCCCCCTCTCAGAAGGACTGATCCATCCGTCGTCGAGCCCGACGGTGCTGGTGACGATCAGGGTGGCGGTCCCCGGGCAGGATGCGATGCCGACGACCGTCATGGCCGCCGGCCCCAGCACAGGCGAAAACGCAGGCGACCTGGTCGTGCGGGCCAAGCACCAGGACCTCGGTCCGGTCGGCTCGCTGACGACGCGCGAGCTGCAGATTCTCCGGCTGATCGGCGAAGGACTGACGACCGCACAGATCGCCGCTCGGCTGTTCCGCTCGGCCAAGACCGTCGAGTGGCACCGCATGGTGATCGGCCGCAAACTCGGGGCAAAGAACCGGGTGGAACTGGCCCGGATCGCCATCAGCGCGGGGCTGGTCGACTCTCGCTGAACGCCCCGCCCCTACGCTCGCGCGTGAGCGATGCCGATCCTTCACAGCCCGAGGGCCCGACACAGACCGATGTGCTCATGATGCGCCGCGCGCTGGACCTCGCACAGCACGCGGCGGACATGCACGAGGCGCCCATCGGCTGCGTGATCTACGAGACCGCCACCGGCCGCGTGCTGGGCGAGGGGGCGAATCTCCGCGAGCGCGACAACGACCCGACCGCCCACGCGGAGATCATCGCGATCCGTGCCGCGGCCAGCACCGTCGGCGACTGGCGGCTGAACCACTGCACGCTGATCGTCACGCTCGAGCCGTGCCCGATGTGCGCCGGGGCGATCGTCAACGCGCGCCTCGGACGCGTGGTCTTCGGCGCCAGCGACCCAAAGGCCGGGGCGTGCGGCTCGCTGATGCGGCTCACGCAGGACGAACGGCTCAACCACCGCGTCACGCCTGTCGCTGGAGTTCTGGCGCAGGAGGCCGGCGAGATGCTCCGCGCGTTCTTCCGCGCTCGCCGGGGGAACGGCTGATGCCCGAACTGCCCGAGGTCGAGAGCGTTCGACGCACGCTCGAGCCGCACCTGCTCGATCGCTGGATCCGCGGCGTGTGGGTGTATCGCCCCGAGGTGATCAACGGCATCCCGCTCGCGTACGACCTGCTCAACCAGGGCCGCATCAAGCGGCTGCTCCGCAAGGGCAAGCAACTGGCGATCGAGACCTATGACCGGCGCGCGATCTGCGTGCATCTGGGCATGTCGGGGCAACTCTACTGGCAGCAGGGGCTGGGGCACACGCCGACGGCCAGCGCCGGCCCACGGCCCGATCACGTGCACGTGCAGTGGCGCATCGAGCCCGATGAAGCCGAGACGGACGCGGGAACAGGAACCGCCTCGGGCCTGCTGATCTTCCGCGATCCGCGACGCTTCGGCGAGGTCGCGACCTTTCGCGATGCTCGCGTGCTGCTGGAGCAGCGATGGAGCGAACTCGGGCCCGATGCGCTCGAGATCGAACCCGCGGAGCTGACCCGAGCGACACGGACAACACGCCGAGCGATCAAGGCGGTGTTGCTGGATCAGCGCGTGCTCGCAGGCGTCGGAAACATCTACGCCGATGAGTCGCTGTTCCTGGCGGGGATCCGCCCGAGCCGCGTTGCGCGAACACTCAAGGCGACGCAAGTCGAGGCGCTGTGCACGGCGATCCGACAGGTGCTGGGCCGTGCGATCGCCGCCGGAGGCTCAACGTTGCGGGACTTCAAGAACGCGGACGAGCAGCCGGGCCGCTACGCGCAGCATCACCAGGTCTACGGCCGCGGCGGAGAGGCGTGCGTGCGATGCGGCGGCGTGCTGACAGTCAAAACGCTGGGCCAGCGGACGACGGTGTGGTGCAAGGTGTGCCAGCGTTGAGGTGTGCGGGTGGGCATTCGGCCAGTCTCACCGATCGCGACGCTCGACGTTCGGCCACGGATCCTGACGACGCGATGTCCACACGGTTGTCCACGTTGTGGAGAACGATCCGACACGAACATCTAGGCGTGAGCCCGGACGTGTCTTTCTTCTTCTCTATAAAACAGAGAGAGATGTGGTGGTGGTGGATACAGGCGGCTGGCGCTTGTGTAAAGGTCGCGCAAAGGTCGGGGATTCGTATCGAGAATCGCCGCACAGATTCACCATCGACGTTCCGTGGACGATGCGCCGGTTGCGCTGTCGGTCGCGGTCAAACGACAGGCGCGAGGGACCGGCGCTGTCGGTTGCGCGGAGCGTTGACGGGTGTCGGTTGTCGGCAGCGCGGCGCACACGGCGCGTTGTCCCGAAGTTCCTCACACGTTGCGCGACCCTCAAGCGACAGGTTCGAATCGACGCGGTCACAGTCACAAATCACCCGCGGAATGTCCTGGGGTTGCGAATGATTCGGGCATGCCAGATCCATCACGCCGTGTGTTCGACCGGTTGCTGAACGACGTCCGGCCAGGCGTGTCGGCCAAGGGCTCGGGCGCGCGTGGAAGGCGATGGGTGTATGTGCCCGAGGATCAACTCTCGGCCCGGATCGGGCCGTTGGCGGATGCGACACGGCCGCGCGGCGCGGTGATCATCGAGAGCCGGTGGAAGGCGTCGCTGCGCCCGTACCACATCCAGCGCCTCGCGGTGCTGTGGAGCAACCAGCGACAATTCGCGCTGGAACTCGCGCGCGACGGCGTCGACGTGCTGTACATCACCAGCAACGAGCCGTTCGCGACGACACTCGAGCAGGCGCTCGCGGGCGAATTGGGCAAGCGCATGAAGCGCGACGCGTGCGAACGTTTGCTGTGCATGAAGCCCGCCGAGCGCGAGTTGCGGGCCGATCTCGCGGGGCTGGTCGAGCGGGGCGCACTGGAGTATGTCCCGCATGAGGGATGGCTGACCACGCCGGAGGACTTCCGCAAAGCCTGTCCGACAACGCCATGGAAAATGGACTCGTTCTATCGGCACGTCCGTCAGCGCACCGGCGTGCTGATGACGCCCGAGGGCGAATACATCGGCGGCAAGGTGAGTTTCGACACCGAGAATCGCAAAGCCTGGCCCGGCACGCCGCCGGCACCAAAGCCCGTCTCGTTCGCGCCCGATGAGGTCACGCGCGAGGTCATCGACATGGTTCGGCGTGACTGCGCCCACCACCCCGGCACGCTCGACGACACACAGGTGCCCGCAACGCTCAAGGACGCGGAAGCGCTCTGGGCCTGGGCCAGGAAACAGTGCCTCGAACACTTCGGCGCGTACGAGGACGCGATGAGCGTGCGCTCGCGGACGCTCTTCCACACACGCATCAGCACGCTCGTGAACATGCAGCGCATCCTGCCCGCCACGCTCGTGGCCGACGTCGAGAAGATGAACATCCCGCTGGCCAGCAAGGAAGGCTTCATCCGTCAGGTTCTGGGCTGGCGCGAGTTCGTCCGGCATGTACACGACGCGACCGACGGGTTCCGCACCATCGCCGGCAAGCCCGTGGCGACGCTCGAATCGCCCGGCAGCGCGGGCTTCGAGCGGTGGTCGGGCAAGGCATGGGCGACACCCCGGGGCACGAGCGACCGCGACCTTGGCGGTGCGACGCCGGCGCACCTGTCCTCGCAAACAGGCGGCACCACGCCGCTGCCCCCGGCGTTCTGGGGCGCGCCGAGCGGCATGCGCTGTCTCGACGAGGTGGTGTCCAGCGTGATGGCCGAGGGCTGGAGCCACCACATCACCCGCCTGATGGTGCTGAGCAACCTGGCGACGCTGCTGGACATCAATCCGCGCGAGCTGACCGACTGGTTCTGGTGCGCGTTCACCGATGCGTGGGACTGGGTCGTGGAGCCCAACGTGCTGGGCATGGGTACGTACGCGGTCGGCGGGATCATGACGACCAAGCCCTACGTCGCGGGCAGCGCGTACATCGACAAGATGAGCGACTACTGCGAGCACTGCCCGCTGACCCCGGGCAAGACCTGCCCGATCACAAGGCTCTACTGGGCGTTCCTGGCTCGGCACGAAAAGACGCTGGCGGGCAACCCGCGGCTGTTCATGCCGATGAACGCGCTGAAGAAGCGATCGGCGGCGGAGCGGGCCAGGGACCAGCAGGCGTTCGTGCACGTGCGCGATGTGCTGGTTGCCGGGAAGCGACTGGCGGCCGATCAACTCGGGGCGTGGTAGCGGGTGCGCACAGGGCCAGAGCGCGTGATCGGCTCCTGTGCGGGGCGTGACGGAGGGGAATGTCGGGGGGGTTGGCCCCACGGCCGGGACCCGCTATATTTGAGGCCACGCTCCACTCACCGCCTGGTTGGTTCCTGTGCGGATGAGGAGCAATGCCCAAGCCGGCGCGGCGCGCTCGTGTCGGCGACTCTGGGCGTGAACAGCAGCGGGGCCGGAGCGGCAGGGCCGCCCGTGCTCGCCCGCACGCCCGATGGAGAATGCCCAGTGACTGGCCAGGAAATCGAAGCCAAGGTGATCGCGATCGTCGCCAAGCAGATGGGCGTTGATGAGAAGACCATCAAGCGCGAGACGAACTTTACGAGCGACCTCAACGCCGACTCGCTGGACACGGTCGAACTCGTCATGGAGTTCGAGGACGAGTTCGACGTGAAGATCCCCGACGAGCAGGCCGAGAAGATTCAGACCGTCGGTCAGACCATCGACCTGATCAAGCAGGCCAAGGGCATCTGATCGGGCCCCGGACGGGCCGGGGGCAGAGAGGGTGTTCGCAGGACCAGCCGCGGGGGCCGAGTTCCTCGGTTCCGGCGCGGTGGGTGTCGTCGCAGGACGCGACAACACGAGGCTTGTCGGCGCCCACGCGGCGCAGATCAGGAGTCGTCGATGCGCAGCAGCGCGCAGCATTCCGTGCGGATCGTCATCACCGGTGCGGGCGCCGTCACGAACCTCGGGCACGATGCCCCATCGACCTGGGACGCGATGCGCCACGGGCGGAGCGGGATCACGCCCATCGAGGGCGCCGAGTTCGCCCGTCACACCGCCCCGTGGGAGGTCCGGATCGCCGGGCAGGTCAAGAACTGGGACCCCGTGACCCGCATCGAGCACCGCGAGGCCCGCAGAGTCGACCGCTTCACGCAGCTCGGCCTCTACGCCGCGCTCGAGGCCGTCGAGCGTTCGGGGATCAACTTCGAGCAGGAAAACCGCGAGCGCTGCGGCGTGGTGATCGGCTCGGGCATCGGCGGCATCCGCACGATCGAAGAAGGCGTCGACATCCTGCGCGACAAGGGCCAGGACCGCATCAGCCCCTTCACCGTCCCGCGCCTCATGGCCAACGCCGCCGCCGGCAACATCTCCATCCGCCTGGGCCTTGAAGGCCCCGCCAGCACGCACGCAACCGCCTGCGCCAGCAGCGGTCACGCCATCGGTGACGCGATGCACATCATGCGCCGCGGCGAGGCCGACGTGATGATCGTCGGCGGTGCAGAGGCCGCCGTCAGCCCTATCTGCGTCGCCGCGTTCAACGCCATGAAGGCCCTGAGCACCCGCAACGACGAGCCCACCCGCGCCTCGCGACCCTTCGACAAAGCCCGCGACGGCTTCGTCCTTTCCGAGGGCGCGGCGGTGCTCGTGCTCGAAACCGAGCAGCACGCCAAGGCCCGCGGCGCAACGATCCTCGCGGAACTGGTCGGGTACGCCAACAGTTCCGACGCCTACCACATCACCGCGCCGGACGAAGGCGGCAAGGGCGCCGCTCGAAGCATGCAGGCCGCACTCCGCGACGCCGGGCTCAACATCGACCAGATCGACTACATCAACGCCCACGGCACCAGCACCCCGCTGGGCGACAGGGCCGAGGTTGCCGCGGTGCTCAAGGTCTTCGGCGATCGCGCACGCAAGAGCGCGGGCGGCAAGGTCCTCATGAGCAGCACCAAGAGCATGCACGGGCACTGCCTCGGCGCCAGCGGCGCGGTGGAAATGCTCGCGTGCATCCACGCCGTCCGCGACGGGATCGTGGCCCCCACCATCAACCTCGAGAACCCCGACGAGGGCATGGACGTCGACCTGGTCCCCCACCACGCCCGCGAGCAGCCCGTCCGCTACGCCATGAACAACACCTTCGGCTTCGGCGGGCACAACTGCACGCTGATCGTCGGCCGGTACGAGTAAGCCCGGCACCGGCATCCCCCGGGGCATTTGCCCCCGGTGGTGGTCTCTCCGATCCCGACAACCCCCCCTTGAATCCTCGCGAAACGCCCGGATTTCCGGGCGTTTCGTGCGCTCTGGGCCATCGCGGTCTCTCCCGGGCGGGCGGCGTTGTGGCGGGCGTGATCGCACGCGACTGCGGAGCCGGCCCGGGGCGAGCCGATACTCCGTGTATGGCCTCCACGATCAAGCCTATCCTCAAACTCGAAGTGCCCGTCATCGTCGTGCTTGGTCGGCGCGAGATCAAGGTCGGCGATGTCGTCGCGCTGGGCCCCGGGAGCATCGTCGAGCTGCCCAAGAAGGCCGACGAAGAACTCGAACTGATGATCAACAACAAGGTCATCGGCACTGGCAACGCGGTGAAAGTCGGCGAGAACTTCGGGGTGCAGATCAACTACATCGGCGACCTCAAGCACCGCATCGCCGCCATGGCCGCCAAGCCGCCGGCAGAGGCCAAGCCCAAGGACGAGGCCGAACTTCTCGCCGAGCAGATGCTCGCCGGACAGGGCTGACCCGATCGCGAACACGCGGCGACAAAAGGTGGATCAGGCGCGGGTCAGCCGCGCGTACGCGACGACGAGCGTCTTGACGCCGACGCCTTTGAAGTCCACGACGATGCGGGCGTTGACGCCGCCGGAGAAACTCTTGACCGTGCCCATGCCGAACTGCGGATGGCGGACGCTCTCGCCCGGGCGGTAGTCGTCGCCAACGGGCGCGCCGCCGCGGGTGACGCCGCCCGGACCGGAGCCCGCCGCCGCCGCCTTTGCCCGAGCGCGGGCAAGGGCCTCGTCCTCGGGCAGTTGCGAGTATTCATCGTGCCCGGGTGCAGCACGCGCCGGACCGCGCCCTCGGCCGCCCTGAACGAACCGCGCCAGATCGCCGTCCATGTCGCCGTCATCATCGCGATCGCGCCCCATGCCCGCGAAGGGGTCGCTCTGATCGCTGAAGGTCACATCGGTGCCCTTGAGTTCATCGAGGAACCTGCTGGGCAGCTGGCGCTCGGCCAGGCCGCGAATAGTCCGGAACGTGCTGCTGGTAAGCATGACCGCTTCCATCGCGCGCGTGATGCCGACAAACGCCAGACGCCGCTCCTCCTCGATCATCTTCTCGTCGCCGTCGAGCGAGCGCATGTGCGGGAGCATGCCCTCCTCCCATCCGACGACGCAGACAAACGGGTACTCCAGGCCCTTGGCCGCGTGGAGCGTCATCAGCGTCACCGCGCCGCGCTCGGGATCGATCGCGTCAGAATCCGCGACGAGCGCGGCCTTCTCGAGAAACGCGCGGAGCAGTTCGAGCACGCCCGGCCGGGCGATCTGCGCCGGCCCGTCGGCTGCCGCGGATTCCTCTTCCGCCCCAGGCTCGTCCGACTCGCCCGGCTCGTCGTGTCGGGCCTCACCGGGCGAGTTCATCGCCGCGAACGCCTCGGCGAGATCATCCGCACCGAAGGGGTCCGGCGCACCATCGGCCACCGCACCATCGATCGCGCCGACGGAAGTGAGCCAGTCGTTCTCGAACTCCCGCGCCGAGGAAACCAGTTCGTCCAGGTTCTCCAGACGCTCGGGCTCCTGCGCGTAGTGGGCGCGCAGGCCGCTCTCGCTGATCACGCGCTCGACCAGGTCCGCCAGCGCGATCTCCACCCCCGAGCCCATGAAGCCCTCGGCCTCCTCGCGCTCGATCGTGCGCCACGCATCGAGCTGCTGCACGAACCGCGCGACCGCCTGCACCGCACGGCTGTTCAGCCCGGGCGCAACGCCCGGCGCGCGCAGCGCATCGATGAGCGTCGGCGCCGCGCCCACCTCGACCGCCTCGCGGAATCGGGCGACCGTCGGGTCGCTGATGCCCCGCGCCGGCGTGTTGATGATGCGCTCCAGCGACACCGAGTCGAGCGGATTGGCGATCGTCCGCAGATACGCCATCGCGTTGCGGACCTCCTCGCGCTCGTAATACGCCGTGCCCCGCACGAGCACGTACGGCACATTCGCCCGGCGGAACGAATCCTCCAGAACGCGCGACGCGGCGTTGGTGCGGTAGAACACCGCGCAGTCCTTCCACGAGTGCGCCGGGCTCTCGCCCAGACGCGAGCGGAGCCAGTCGAGCACCAGTCGAGCCTCGTGGTGCTCATCGCGCGTCAGCACGCACTCGACCACCCGCCCCGGCCCGCGCGTCGGCGTCAGCGGCTTGTGCTTGCGCTGCGTGTTGTGCTGAATGAGCCGGTCGGCGACCTTCAGCACCGGCGCGCGCGAGCGGAAGTTCTCGCTCAGCCGCACCACCGCCGCGCCGGGGTACCGCTGCTCGAACTGCAGGATGTTCGTGATGTCCGCCCCGCGCCAGGCATAGATCGACTGATCGGGATCACCTACCACGCAGATGTTGGGCTTGCCGCCCCCCGACGCGCCAGTGTCGCCGCCGCCCGCGATCGCCGAGGCGATCGTGAACTGCGCGCGGTTGGTGTCCTGATACTCGTCGATGAGCACGTAGCGGAATCGCGATTGCACCTCGCTCCGCACGCTCGCGGAGTCCTTGAGCATGCGCGCGGTGAGCATCAGCAGGTCGTCAAAGTCGCACGCGTTGGCCAGGCGCAGCGCGTGCTGATACGCGCTGTAGCAGCGGGCGACCTGACGCTGACGAAAGTCCGCCGCCTCCTGAAGGAACCGTGCATCATCGATGAGTTCGTTCTTCGCGGCGGAAATCTCGCTCAGCACCGAGCGCGGCGCAAAGTTCTGCGTGCTCAGGTCCAGTTGCGTGATGATCGCCTTCATCAGTTTGGCCTGATCGTCCGCGTCATACACGCTGAAGTTCGTCTTCAGCAGCCCGCGCTCGCCCAGCCCGCCCATCTCCGAATACCGCCGCAGCAGCCGCACGCACAGGCTGTGAAACGTCGTGACCGTCAGCCCGCGCGCCAGCGCCGACTCAGGCCCGCCCAGCAGACCCATCACACGCTCGCGCATCTCGCCTGCTGCCTTGTTCGTGAACGTCACCGCGAGAATCCGCCACGGACTCACGCCTTGGCTGATCAGGTACGCGATCCGCCGAGTGATCACACGCGTCTTGCCCGAGCCCGGCCCCGCCAGCACCAGCAGCGGGCCCTCGGTCGTCCTGACCGCCTGCGCCTGCGACGGCGTCAGGCCATCGACCAGCGACTGCGCAAACGCCTCGTTGCTGACCCGTCCACCGGCGGCGCGACCACCCGCGCGATCCGCGGGCGCCGGGTGCATCGGCGTGCTCCTCCCGTCGGCGGCGAAGGGATTGCCAAAGCCGCGCGGCACCCCGACCCCGGGCCGAGCCGGCATCTGCGGCGTCGGCTCGGGCTCGACCGGGTCCATCGAACCCCAAGATTCACCATCGCTCCCGCAACTGCTCACGCGCGCATCACCTCCGGTCGCAGTTTAGACCCCATCCCGCGCGGGTCGTCGGCAATGCTCGACGGTCGCCTAGAGTTCATCATGACTTGGAGAGTTGTACTCGAAATGGATCCGGAAACGGGTGACTGGGCGGCATGGGTGCCCGAACTTCCCGGCTGCGCCTCAGCGGGCCTCACCGAGGCCGAAGCGATGGCGAACATCAAGCAAGCGATCGAGTTGTATCTCGACTGACTCGTTGCCGATGACTCTTCACGGCGCCTCGCGCGACCGCAGGTTCACACCCTCGGGCAGCAACTCCGCCACACGCGTCACCACGTCACCCTCGAGCTTCCGCGCAAACAGCGAACGCTTGGTCTTGCCCATGATCAGCGTGTCGCAGCCGAAGGTCACCGTGTAGTCCAGGATCTCCTCGGCAATGTCCGTCGCCGTCACATAAATCGGCACAAAGGGTACACCCGCCTGATGCGCCAGCACCGCCGTGGTGCCCAGCGCCTCCTGCGCTGAGGGATCGTCGTCAAGCCGCGGGATCTGTCCTGGCTGCACGTCCAGCAGCCGCAGCGTGCGAACATAGATCGCAAAGAGCATTGCGCCGCGCTCCTTGGCCATGTTCACGGCGTACTCGCTCTGGGACCGCCCGCGGGCCGCGAGCATGATCCGCGGCGCATCCGCCTTCGCCGCCATCGGCTCGCGCAGCAACTCCGCCATCCACCCTTGCGCCGGCACGGGCAGCGCCCGCGCCTCGACCATCCGCCGGCGCGTCGTGACGATGAACCGCACGACCAGCACCCCGCCCACCATCGCCGTCGCGAAGATGAACGCGTTGTGCTTGGCGATGCAGATCGTCACGAACACGCCCGCCATGAACACGCCCAGCACCCACATGCCCCGGCGTTCCCACGTGCCGATCGGCGCCGCCCGATTGATCGCGCACGAGAGCACGTTGATCGTGATCGCCCCCACCACGCCGATCGCGTACAACTCGCCGAGACTCTTCACATCCGCCTCGAACAGCAGCAGCACCGCCGGCGCGAGGCACGCCAGTATCAGCGGTATCCACGGCACCCCCGAGTAGTTCAGCTTCGACAGCCCGTGCGGCAACTCGTTGTCCATCGACATCGAGTACTGCACCGCGACCATCGCCATGACCGCCGTGTTCACCGCGCTGATCAGCAGCAACCCGAAGATGATCCCCGCGACGATCCCCATCACGCGCCCGGCCGCGGGCGAGCCCGTCGCCTGTGTTGTCGCGTGGCTGGCCAGTTCCTTCATCGCCGTGTCGCGATACGCCTTGACCTCCGCCGGAACATCCTCGGGCTTGAGTTTGCCCTCGATCTCGTACTGCACATAGTGCGGCTTGTCAACAGGCTGGAGCGCGGGCAGCGCGTTGAGCGCGATGCCGAAGATCAGGTTCAGCGTCACAACCTCGATCAGCACCGGAAAAATCGTCCGCTTGCTCGTCCGCGCGACCGGCTGCTTCATCAGCCCGGTCATGTTCGCCACCGCCTCCAGCCCCGAGAGCGCCAGGATCACCCGGATGAAGTTCTCCCACCGCGTCCACGGATCGCTGATCGTCGAGTGCCCCGTCGAGATCGTCTCGAGCCCCTCCTTCAGCAACGGCAGACACAGCAGCGCCACCAGCGCGGACATGAGAATCGCCACCACCGCGATGACCAGCGCAAACCGCCCGGCACTCCGCGCCCCCAGCCAGTTCACCACGCCGATGAGCAGGATGCACACGATGCTCAACGGCACCACCCACGATCCGTGCGCGCCGAGATAGTGGAACCCTTCGATCGCCGACAGGCTCGCCGTCACGATGTAGTCGCACAGCAGCAGCGTCGCGCCGATCACGCTCAGCGTCGGCGAGAGTTGCCGCGCCGCCGCGTACACCCCGCCGCCGTCCGGGAACACCCTGCAGATCACCGAATACGCCCACGCCACCGCCACCATCACCACGCTCATCGCCGCCAGATACAAAGGCGACGCGTGACCCGTGTAGTAGAACGCCAGCCCCAGGACATACAGCCGGCTCGTCCCCCAATCCCCGAACAGCAAAGGCCCGGCGTGATACCACGAGAGTTCCCGCGGTCGCTTCGAGCCCGTCACCAGCGCGGACATGTGCTTCCTCTTCTGCCGACCGTGCCGCGCCCAGACCGCGCGGGGACCGACGTGAACGCTCAGCGTACCAACCCAGCGCCCAACAATCCTCTCCCCGATCTTCTCCGAATACCCCGCGATCGGCCCCCACTCAACTCGGTGGGAACCGTCGCCCATCGATCGGCTCGTAGAATACCCCGTACGCGGCATATGCATCGCCACCCGAGGCTCGGAGCCCGCCATGTCCACTCACACCACCGCGCCCGAAACTGCCCAGTCCGATCATGCCCCGCAAACGCCGCCGCTGCGCTGCGCGGTCGTGCTCTTCGGCTGCGGACGCGCCGATGGCTCTGAAATCCAGGAGTCCGTCAGCATCCTCGTTCACCTCTCTCGCCTGGGCGCCCGCACCCAGTGCTACGCGCCCGACCGCGCTCAGGTCGACGTCGTCAACCACCTCACCGGCGCACCGTCCACCGAACATCGCAACGGCCTGGTCGAGGCCGCACGCATCGCCCGCGGGAACATCCGCCCGATCGCTGAATTGTTCGCGCACGACTACGACGCCCTCCTCTTCGCCGGCGGCTTCGGCGCGGCCAAGAACCTCTGCGACTTCGCGCTCAAGGGCGCAGACTGCACAGCGCAGCCCGATGTGGCCCGCGTCATCCGAGAGTTCCACGCCGCGGCAAAGCCCATCGCGCTCTGCTGCATCGCGCCGATCATCGCGGCTCGTGTGCTGGGCACCGTCGCCGGCGGCCCGGGCGTGAGCATCACGCTGGGCCAGCACGGCCCCGCCGCCGACGCCGCACGGGCGATGGGCGCAACGCACGTGCTCACTGGCGTTCGCCAGGCGCACACCGACCACACCGCCCGCGTCGTCACAACCGGCGCGTACATGTTCGATCAGGCTTCGCCCGCAGAGATCTTCGAAGGCATCGGCGCCATGGTCGAATCCACCCTGAAACTCGCCACGACATCCCCCACGCACGCCCGCTGATCCGCCGCCAGTGTGCATCGGACGCGCGGTCCGCCCCACCCCCGCCCCACCCGCGCACACCCGCGCCTCAGGCCGCCATCGCGTTGCGAACTTCCTGCGTGAATCGCAGCGCGACCATCTGTCGGCCGCTGGGCCCGCGCAGCGAACGCACAACCTCCGCCCGGATCATCTCGTTGGACCGCACAACCGCCGCGTCGTTCCACGCGATCGCGATCAGCAGTTCCTCCCCCGCGGAAAACTCGCGCCCGGCCGCGATCTCCATCAGCGCCCCACCCACCGACACGTTCGTCGTCACCGCCGACTCGTACCGCTGCGTACTGACACGAAGCATCTTGCACGGGCGAGAGACGGCAATCCGGGCGTGCTGGCGACGATCTGAACGCATGATCCACTCCTGACCGGGCTACAAGCGTCGGCGGCATCACCCACGCACTTGTGCTCTATCGGACGTTCGAGCCGCAAACTTCTGCCGCACACGCACCCCTGGCCCATCGGTCCGACACTTTGGGGTCATCGCCCCATGAGTTTTCCGCTCCCCCGCGCAAGAAGTGCCATCGCCCCGCCACCACCGATCCCCGCTTCACGCGGCCGGATCGCGCGGTTCCCGCGCTCCGGCCCGTCGTCGGCCCGTCGCCGCCTCAACACCACGCCGGCCAGCGATCTTCATTGAGCCTCGCGCACCCATCGACCGATAAGAACGCGATGCACCGAGCCCTGTCGATCATCATCCCGATGTTCAACTCCCGCGCCTGGATCGCCGCCGCGATCCGCAGCGCGCTCGATCAATCCATGGCCGACATCGAGGTGCTCATCATCGACGACGCCTCGACCGACGACTCGTGCAAGATCGTCACCGACATGGCGACGCTCGACGCTCGCATTCGTCTGATCGCCGCGAGCGCGCCCGCGCCCCGCGGCGTGGCGCACGCCCGAAACCGCGGCCTGGATCACGCCACCGGCCGGTTCATCATGTTCATGGACAGCGACGACACCCTCCACCCCGGCGCACTCTCGGCCCTGGTCGACTCCGCCGAGCGCGACAACGCCCCCGCAAGCGTCGGCGACTTCACCCTCCATCACGAACTCGGCGCCACGCTCGAGCGCGTCCCCGTCCGCCATGATCGCATCACCCTGCGCGAGCACCTGGCCGGCTTGTTCTTCATCACCCACGCCCACGCCGTCCGCCGCGATGTGTTCCTGCGCTCGGGCGTCCGCTTCCGCGAGGATCTCCCGGTCATCGAGGACACCGACGCCTGGCTGCGCCTGGCCCTCGCCGGCGTCTGGTGGACACGCGCCCGCGACGAGCATCAGCAGCCCGCGCTGGTCGCGGCGTACCGCCTCCGCCAGTCCTCCCGCAGCGCCGACATGCCGACCATGCTCGATTGCACCGCCCGCGTCTACCGCGAGGCCTACGCCGCCGCTCGCCTCACCGGCGCGACCACCGCCGATGCCGACGTATCCGACGAGCGCCTCGCCACACTGCTGCTCAAGAGCGCCGTGGGATACGCCACCCGCCGCGTCCTGCAAGGCGGCCCCGCCGCACTGCTCGCGGCCGAGGCGATGCTCGCACCGTTCATCAACGCAACCCCCGCCGACGCCCAGCGCGCAAGCACCACGCTCGACGGCCCCCTGCTGCACCACATCGCCCGGCGCGCAGTCCTGATGACCCTCGCCGTCTCGCCCGATGATCCGCTCGAACGCGGCTGCTGGGTCCCGCTGATCATCCACTGGTGGTCGCACCTCGAAAGCGCACACCTGATCTCCAGCACCCACCGCCGCACCGCCGAAGCACGCCTCATTCAGGGCCAGCCCGGCTTCCGCCCCGGCGACGCGATGGCCAGCGCGGCATGAGCCAAGGCATGAGCCAAGCATGAGCCAGCCACGCATGAGCGAGCGCCGCCCGAGCCACGCGCCCTCCCGCCCGCTGATCAGCGTCATCGTCCCCGCGTTCAACGCCGAGACCACCCTCGCATTCACCATCGCCAGCCTGCGCCACCAGATCGGCGTGACGATCGAGTGCATCATCGTCAACGACGGCTCGACCGACTCCACCGCCGCCATCGCCGACGATCTCGCCCGCCGCGACGATCGCATCCGCGTCGTCCATCAGGCCAACCGCGGCCTCGCCGCCGCACGCAACACCGGCATCGACCACGCCCGCGGCGATCTGCTCTACTTCCTCGACGCCGACGACTGGGTCCTCCCCGCCGGCCTCGCCGCGCTCGCAGACGCCTGCGAATACACCGGCGCAGCCTTCGGCGGCTTCGAGTTCCGCGACGCCACCGGCACCCAGCGCCTGCTCCTGCACCACCCATCACTCCCGGCCTTCTCGCTGCAACACCTGCTCGACCTGCACTTCGTCATCGTGCACAGCACCATGTACAGCAGGACCGCACTCGGCGATCACCGCTTCAGCGAATCCGTCGGCCGCGTTGAGGATTACGAACTCTGGTACCGCCTCGCCGCGGCCGGCCTGACGTGGACCAACGCGATGGCCCGGGTCTGCGCATACCGCTGCCGCCCCGCGAGCATGAGCCGAAACGACGCCGACATGGCCCGCAGCGCCGCACGCGTCATCGCCAACGGCTTCGCCCTCTCCCGCTCCCTCCCCGCCGAGCGCACCGCCGGCATCGACCTGAGCACCCAGCGCGAGCACGGCCGGCTCGAGAGCAGCGCGTTCTCCTGGGCCACACGCGCCGCGATCACCGCCTCGGCCGATACCGGCATCGCGATCTACAACGAACTCGCCCGCACCCGCCTGGTCATGCCCGATCGCGCCGCCAGCGCGGCACTCTCTGCCGTCGTCTCGGGCCTCGGGCTGCGCCCAGACCCGGACGCCCCCGCCGCGACCCGCTGGCTCGCCTCGGCCCGCGCGTGGTGGCGAACACTCAGCGACGCCGGCATCGCCGCGCCAACCCTCGCCACCGACGCCGAGGCGCTCCTGCTCGCCCGCGCCCGCGACGCGTGCGCGGCGTTGAGCGGGGCCGAGAATCTCGACCCCGCTCGTCCGCTCGATCGTGTGTGATCGCCCGCATCCGCCGCGAGCAACGCCCGCGTTACTTGATCCGCCGCCGACGCGTGATCAGCAGGCCGCCCGCAAGGGCCAGCGCCGCCGCACCGGGCGAGGGAATCACGCTCGTGCCCACGCCCCGCATCAGAACGCCCACGTCGTTGTAGTCCTTATCACCCAGCCGCGCCAGATCCTCCTAGGAAACGATGATCGAGCACAGCCCCTCGGGCTTGTTGGGCCCGCGTTCGATGAACGCCGCCAGGTGATCCAGCCCGCCAGCGTTCAGCGAGGACTGGCTGTAGTACACCGTGCCGCCCGTGTTGCGCCGCGTGTCGCCGGAATACAGCGCCAGCCCGAACACGTTCGGCGCCACAAACGTCGCCGTCGATGCCAGGCCCGATGCCGACCCGCCAACCATCCACGTCACATTGCTCGGGTCGCCCGGTGTGTAATACCCGACCTTGTGCCACGACGCATACCCCGCCTCCTGCCACTGAATCGCCCACGTCATCGTCGCCGCCGTCGAGCACGGCGAGAAAAGCTCATTGGCGATCTGATCGCCGAAGTTCAGCGCGTCCCCATCGCCGACCGTGCCCACGCTGGTGGTGTACCCGCGAGCGCTCAACAGGTCAGCAACATCCTTGTTCCCGCCGTCGGGGCTCTGACGCAGGTTCGCGGGGTTGATCAACTGCGCCGACGCGACGCCCGATATCGCCATCATCGACCCAACAACGATCATCATCATGCCGGTGTTCTTCGTATTCAACATGTTCCAATCTCCTGTATGAACTTGGTGTGGTGCATCGGCAGCGAGCCGATGCGGTGTGCCGTCCGTCTCGGCCACTCGCCGACGACACACTCACCATCCAATTCACACAGCCCCACGCAGCCATTCCGCCCGCCAGACGCGGCCGAACCGCCACACACCCGACACAGCTTCCCCGCCTTCACGCCCCGCCGAGCAATCCGGACGTGCAATCACCCCGCCCCACGCCGCCCGCGCCCCACGCCCCACCCCCACGCCAGTGATACTCGGACCATCCAGCAGCGCCCCCTCAAGATCCTCCCAACCCCCCTCGCCCCCAGACGCCGGACCTGAGGAGTCCCCGACGAAGGTCCGGATGCCCACTGCCACCAACCGCGCCCAGATCCTCCCCCGTTTCCAAACGGGGGAGGTGGCGAGTCCTCGAGCCGGAGGGGTCTCTCGCGCCCACTCAACCCCTTTGCCACATCCCCCCCAACCTCCTCCTGCTTTGAGCTTCTCCCCCCAAATGAAAACACCCCGCCAACCAAGTCAGCGGGGCGTCAAGAACTCTTCACTCAACCCCACCCCCGCCTACGGACAGCTCTGAAAGAAGAAGCCGAAGAACGCGTTGAAGTCCCCATTATCAACCGCCCCATCCGGCCCACCCGCCGCCGTGCCGCCGGGCCAAACCGCGGCCACCTCACCATCAGTATTCGCGATGTCGGCCACAAGCCGCCCCGGATCAGCCTGATCCAGAAAGAACGCGCCAAAGAACGCGTTGAAGTCCCCGTTGTCGATCGCGCCGTCAGGCCCGGCCTCGCCATCGGTATCAGCAACATCGGCGGGCGAGCAGCCGCACACCAGAACCGTCAGCACGGCCGCGTTGCTCGTCACACTGCCGCACGCGCTGGTCACAACGCAGTCGTAACTCGCAGCATCACCAGCGCCAACGCCCGCGAGCGTCAGCGTGCCCGTCGCCGCAGATGGGTTGGTACCCGTGTAAATCGCGGTACCGCCCTTGCGCCACTGATACGCAAACGGCCCCGTCCCAACCGCCGTCACCACAAACTCCGCCGATCCCCCAACGCACACCACCCGCGCCACCGGCTGCGTGCCGATCGTCGGTGCGGGCGAGCCAAAGGTGTACCGGGCGAAGTACGCCGAGACGCTGCCCCCGGCGGTGGTGAAGCTCCCGCCCGCGACCACGTCCCCGCCCGGCAGCACGGCCATGGCGCGGACAGGGTTGTTCGTCCCCGACCCCAGCGCCGACCAGACGCCCGTCGTCGGGTTGTACCGGGCGATGCGGTTCGCCGCCATGCCCCCGGCGGTGGCGAAGCCCCCGCCCACGATCACGTCCCCGCTCGGCAGCACGGCAAGGGCGTTGACTTGGCTGTCCGTCCCCAACCCCAGCGTCGACCAGGTGTTGGTGGTCGGGTTGTAGCGGGCGATGCGGTTCGCCGCCACACTCCCGGCGGTAAAGAAGCCCCCGCCCACGATCACGTCCCCGCCCGGCAGCACGGTCAGGGCGAAGACAGTGTTGCTCGTCCCCGACCCCAGCGCCGACCAGGTGTTGGTGGTCGGGTTGTAGCGGGCGATCAAGTTCGCCGTCACACCCCCGGCGGAAAAGAAATTCCCACCCGCGATCATGTCCCCGCCCGGCAGCACGGTCAGGGCGTTGACTTGGCTGTTCGTCCCCGACCCCAGCGCCGACCAGGTGTCGGTGGTCGGGTTGTAGCGGGCGATGTTGTTCGCCGCCACGCCGCCAGCGGTTGTAAAGAAGCCACCCGCGATCACGTCCCCGCCCGGCAGCACGGTCAGGGCGAAGACAGTGTTGCTCGTCCCCGATCCCAGCGCCGACCAGGTGTTGGTGGTCGGGTTGTAGCGGGCGATGCGGTTCGCCGCCACGCCCCCGGCGGTGGTGAAGCTCCCGCCCGCGATCACGTCCCCGCCCGGCAGCACGGCCAGGGCGAAGACAGTGATGTTCGTCCCCGACCCCAGCGCCGACCAGCCGCCCGTGGACGGGTTGTAGCGGGCGATGAAGTTTGCCGACACACCCCCGGCAGTTTGGAAGTCCCCGCCCACGATCACGTCCCCGCCCGGCAGCACGGCCAGGGCGGAGACACTGTTGCTCGTCCCCGACCCCAGCGCCGACCAAGTGTTGGTGGTCGGGTTGTAGCGGGCGATGCGGTTTGCCGGCACGCCCCCGGCGGTGGCGAAGCTCCCGCCCACGATCACGTCCCCGCCCGGCAGCACGGCCAAGGCGTTGACGCTGCCGTTCGTCCCCGACCCCAGCGCCGACCAGGTGTTGGTGGTCGGGTTGTAGCGGGCGACGTTGCTCGCCGGTACTCCCCCGGCAACGATGAAGCCCCCGCCCACGATCACGTCCCCGCCCGGCAGCACGGCCAGGGCTGTGACCGCTCCATCCGTTCCCGGCAAACCCTGCCCCGGAAGCCAGCCGGGCGGGCACTGCCCCCGAGCAACCGACAACGGCACGAGCAGCACCATGAGTGCCGCGACCAGCACCAACCGCATCACGTTCAGTGTCAAGTTGTAAATCGTCGTCACCAAGTCTTTCTCCTGAGCAAGCGCGGGTCGCGACTTAGCCGTCGAGAAACCCGCACACAGCCCACCGCCCCCTGCCC